>ERZ1292623.260-Hain-H51-01um-R1-260-length-58955-cov-34_pt1 | contig 58955 bp, 56 predicted proteins | sample MGYA00564398_ERZ1292623 | MGnify/ENA primary metagenome ERZ1292623 (study PRJEB36523, sample SAMEA6512633) | groundwater metagenome | collected 2019-01-07 | study: AquaDiva: Metagenomics assemblies of 32 groundwater samples
GCAGGAATCGAACCTGCACCGCCTCCTTCGGAGGGAGGCATTGTATCCATTCAACTATGAGGGCATGCGATAAATCCGTTCTCCGCCAACTGGCGGATATGAGGGCTTTCGTCTCTTACCTTACTACAAAATAATAGAGTTCGTAAATCGCGGCGGAGATAAAGGCGACCGCAACAAAATCTGCCAGAAACTTCCGCGAAGGCGAGAGACGAAGGGCGGCTCGCCCGACGAACACGATAAGCACATACTGCAAGCTCAAAAACACGCCGCCGACCAACCCGATAATTTCTATGACATTTTTGAACCCCGCGAAAAAAAGAAGGAGAGGAAGAAAAAGTACGACTCCAAAACTCACCGGCCCCGAAAGACGCACATCTTTTCGAAGCGCCCTTTGGATTTCGAGGCCGATCGGCGCGTACGAGTTTCGCATGCCAAGAAGACCGATCACGACAAGAATGAGCGGCACCCACCCCGGGCCACGCGAGATTCCGGCAACAGCCTCCGGAGACACGCGCTCGCTCATTAAGAGAACAGAGAAGATAAAGATCCCGTAGAGAATGGCGGTTATCGCGGTCCCCCACGCAATACCCCGCTTCGAAACGGCGCGAGGAATGCGTTCGGCTTGCGAAACCCTCACTAAAGAACCAACTCCCGTCCATCCGGCAAGAGCAAAAAGCGTAGCGCTGAAGAGCAGGAACAATCCCGACGGCTTCGCGACGGACAAAACCGGCGCGCTTCCTCCCAATATTCCTGTCACAAAAAGAAGCGCCACCATCACCCCGAGAATTCCAATACCCACAAATTCGGAGCGGGCAAAGTTTTCCGTCTTGAAAAACATCGGCAGAGAACTCAATATCCAAAAAAGCACGACGCCCCACGCTCCTATCTGCGGAACAAGCATCCCGATAAACGTTCCGCCAAGGATAAGATAGGCGACGAGGGTGAGTAAAAGCCCTCCGAGAACGGCCGCAAAAGCGAAGATTCTCCCCGAGGCGCCGAAGAAATGTCCGGCAAGACCCGTAAGATCGCTCCTTTCCTTACCGTCTTCCAAAACATCCCACAGAAGCGAGTGGACGAATACGACAAGGAAAGAAACAAGAACAAGCGCCACGATACCGAACCCCCACCCCGCTTCCTGCGTAGCGTAAGGAAGCGTAAAAATACCCGCGCCCACGGTCGCGGCGACCATAAGCCAAGCGGGTTTCATGCGAGCGAGAAAGCCACGCATGTTACTTTACCGCGAATACCAGATCGCCTTCCCTTGTTTTTCCCTTTACCTTCACGCCAACTTCCTGGTTCTTCTTGGAACGTGTGATCGGTTTGTGTTCGTATTGCATTGATTTCAAAACTTCTTCAAAATCCGTCGTGGCCCCCTTGAATTTGAGGCGCGCTCCCACGGCAATCGGCGCTTTGCATTTTATAATCGCCACGCGAATGTTTCCGAAGTAGTGAGTTACTCTGCCTATCGGTTTTTCCTTTTTCGCCGCCGGAGAAAAAGTCTTTTTTCGCTTCGGCTTTGGGACAGCCTTTAAAACTTTCTTCTTCGTCGTTTTCTTTTTGACGATCTTCTTTTTTGCCGGTCGTTTTTTCATAATTTTATTTTTTACTTTCTTCTTCCTGGATCAAGGCAATCACTTTATCGAGAAGTCGCGCCGGACTTGAATCGAATATTACCTTACCGGGACCGCGGTGGGCCTTCGCGATAATATCTTCCAACTGATCGGCGGTCCCCCCGGTACCCGTGAGCACTCCCTGCACCTTGTGGTCCTCAAAGGCAACCGTAAATTCATTGAGTGTCCCAATCCTGCCGCAAATCGTTATCGTCGCGTCCGCCGCGCGGGTCAAGATCAAATTCCTTCCGCCGTAATCAAAGCCGGTGTAGACGATAAGATCGTGGTAGTCGAGCGGCAGATGATACGTATTAAGGTGCGCCGCCTTGGATGCCGCCGGAGAAAATCCGATAACGATGCCTCCCACCTCTTTCGCTCCCTTCGCCGCCCAATAGGGCATGCCGGTCGTCGCCCCCGTTACCAAGATCATATTATGCTCGGCTATCAAACGCCCGATCTCTTCCGCCTGTTCAAGCGCATTCGGCGCGCAGTGACCTGTCTCCGCGGCACCCGAGATGCAAATTTTATACTTTAAATGATAAACGTCGGTCTCGTGGCTGTGATTCGCTGTGGGTTTCTTCGGCATACGATTTTTGTGTTCTTATTATAACATGACCTCCTCTCCCGCATCGGGCACTTCCGCCGCGATCGCAAGCTCATCCCGCACCTTCTGCGCAAGCGCCGCGCTCGCCTTTTCTTCTCCTTGGACGATAAATATTTTCTTCAGGCTATGCCGCAGAGGTGTAAGCCACTCAATAAGCCTCGGCTGATCCGCATGCGCCGAATAACCATGGATAACCCGCTTCGCGCAACGCACCGGCACCGTTTCGCCGAAAATCCTCACTTCTTTCGCGCCCTCCATTATTTGACGCCCCAACGAACCAAATGCCTGATACCCGATGAATAAGATCATACTCTTCGGATCGGGCAGGTAGCGAATCGCGTGATGCAAAATGCGTCCTCCCTGCATCATACCGGAACCCGCGATAACGATCTTCGGAGCAGGAGCGTTGTTGATTTCTTTTGACTGCTCGGTACTCAAGGTAAAACGCAGACCGGGAAAATTTAAAATATCGTCTCCCGAACGAATGACGGCGGAAGTTTCGTGATTAAAATATTTCTGATATTTCCGATACACTTCGGTGAGCTTAATGGCGAGCGGGCTGTCAATGAACGTCGGAATGCGCGGCACGCGGCCATGTTCTACGAGATCATTTAAGTGAAATAATAAGTCCTGCGTGCGCTCCATCGCGAATGCCGGAATCATCAAGGTGCCGTTTGTTTTGACCACGTCTTCCACCGCGTCTTCCAGCTGCTCTTTCCGTCCTCCGACATTCTCGTGAATACGATCTCCATAGGCGGATTCAATAACACAGTAATCCGCCGATTGGAGCATCTCCGTTGTCTGAATAATAGGCGGCGGAAAATTCCCCAGATCGCCCGTGAACACAAATCGTTTACCCTCCACTTCAATAAGCAAAATTGCCGAACCCAAGATATGCCCCGCGTTGTAAAACGTGACACGGAACGGACCGACGGTCACCGTGGCGTGATACTCTACTCCTTCCCAGATATTCATCGTCGCCACGACATCGTCCGTATCGTACAAGAGAGGTCTTTGTTCCCGCTCCGCTTCTTTGGAGAGAATATGTTCCGAATCCAAAAGCAAAAACTCTCCAAAATCCCTCGTGGGAGGCGTTGAGTAGATCCGACCCCGAAAACCGTCTTTGTAAAGTTTTGGTAAACGGCCGATGTGATCAATGTGCGCGTGCGTTACGAATGCCGCCTGAATTTCTTCGGGGCGATACGGGAATGGTTCAAAGTTCTGCCGCTCCGCGTAATTGCCCCCTTGATTCAAACCACAATCTACCAAAATTTTCATGCCGCCGGATTCTAAGAGATAGTTCGCTCCCGTCACGCTTTTTGCTCCACCGTGGAATGTTAGTTTCATCCCGTTACTTATCAGAAGAAGGCGTGTGCGCCGCGCTTCCTCCCTTGATTGATTGGTGACCTTTCGCCAGATCTGAAACCAGAATGTCGTTATAAGTAACGGGGTTCATAGTTATTCAATTATAGACGATGCGGAAAGAAATAAGAACCCGATGTCTTGTGGAATTTGACAAGATGAGTTTTGTATGGTATAAGGAATACAGCAGTTATTCACAACTACCTTTCCCTGTGGAGGTAACCAATGCGGTGTTTCCATTGCGGATGTCTTGTTACAAGAGAAACCGACAAATGCCCGAACTGTGATGAGTGCCCTTTTCGCGGGAGACACCACGAAAAAAAGCCTGCCCCAAAACATCCCCGACGGGAAAAACGCTACCGTTCGGGACTCACGGAATTCGTGGAGGCAAGCAGGAAGCTTTTCCGCCCGTTGAGCGAAAAAGAAAAAACGTAGTTCTCTCCAGGGAGAAAACCGTGGGAATCAGGGTAAAAACAAAGATACCGGAGGCTCTGATGGCGTGCGGCGCGACTCTTTTTATCGTCGCGACGATAGCCATAACCCTCCCTTTTCCCCAGGAAGCCACGCGCGACGAAGGATTCCACTACGCGGCGATCACGACCATGTATGGATGGCTCATCCCGGCCACGATTGGCGCGATTACACTCGGAATCGGATTCTTTCTCTCGTCTCGTCGGGAAACTTGAGAAAAGAACCCCAAAAGAAGCGGCACAACCGGCCACCTGCTTACAAAGAGGTGGCTTTTTTATTTCTAAGTATTTCTTCTGTTATTTCTTTGTCGCTCCACGGGATTTTTTTCCCTCCCGCCGCGTGTATCCACTCTTCGCTTCCTTTTCCCGTAATGACAACCACGTCATCTTTTTGCGCCATGTCGATCGCTTCTTTGATCGCCTCTCCGCGATCCATGACGTTATAAATTTCAACCTCTTTGAGTTTAAACTGCGGAATTCCCTGCCCTATTTCTCTTGTAATGTCGGCTGGATTTTCTTCGTACGGGTCCTCATTGGTTAAAATAATCTTCGTGCAATAACGCGAAGCGATCTCTCCGAGTGCCGGACGTTTCCATTTATCGCGCCCTCCACCCGCGGAGCCGAGCACACAGATCAGGTTTTCCTTTTTCGGTTTGAGCGCACGGTAGACCGCTTCCAACGAATCGGGCGTGTGCGCGTAATCCACGACAACCGAAAACGGTTTCGTCTGCGCATAATCCATGCGTCCGGGAACGCCGGAAAAATCTCTTATGGCCAATCGAATAACTTCGTCTTTAATACCGATGTCGCGCGCCAAAGAAACCGCCGCCGAAATATTTTCTTTATTAAAATCACTCAAAGCAAGCCTTGTCGCATTCGCCGCGATTTCTTCCGTAAAGGTGTCCCGCAAAGAATAGAGGCGCACGGGCAAGGTATGAAGCTCCGAGCGGAAAAAGTTCGCATTTTTATCGTCCGCGTTAATAAAAATGAGAGCGCCTTTTCTCCCTGCGTAGCGCAAGAAATCAAGTTTCGCTTTTCGATATGCCTCGAACGATCCATGGGCCTCGATATGCTCGGGGTGGATATTGATCATAAACGCGCGCGCGAAACGAATGAACCGATGGCGATGCTGGAGCACGCCCTGCGAAGTCACTTCTAAAATGGCGTATTCGCATCCTGCCGTAACCGCCTGTCGCAAAAATTTCTGAACGAAGAACCGCCCCGGCATAGTCATGTCGGATGCGTTTTTCTCGCGTTTATCGCCGATCTTTACCATAACCGACGAAAGAAGCGCTGTTTTCTTTCCTGCCGCTTCGAGTATCGCGTCCATAAGATGGACGACGGTCGTCTTTCCCTTCGTTCCGGTCACTCCGATCACGAAAATCTTTCTCCCGGGAAAACCGTAAAAAAATGCCGCGCAGAACGCAAAACAAAAATGATACAACGATACGATTCCCGGCAAGCGGTAAAGAATTTTTTTGATTGACGAAAAAATCATAAGCATCATCTACTTAAAATCTTCAGCGCCGCCTTAAGTCGCGTCTCAAGATCCAAAACTTTTTCATCCACCTTCGAAAGCGCCGAACGCGCCTGATCGCGACCGTATCCCAACCCCACGAGTGTTTCCACTAAATCCGAGTCCGCCTCCATCTTCTTTACTACTGATTCGGATTTTTCGGCTTCAACTTTACCGCGAAGTTCAATAATGATCCGCTCGGCTGTTTTTCTTCCAATACCCGAGGCGCGCGTCAAAACATCCGGACGGCCCTCTTTGATCGCGGCGGCAAGATGTTTCAACTCCGCCACCTGAAGCACCGCGAGGCCGGAACGAGGACCGACGCCCGAGACGGAAATAAGAAGCTCAAAAAAATGAAGTTCGTGTTCGTCATAAAAACCATAGAGGTCGAGACCGTCCTCCTTGACCCGAAGATGGCAAAAAAGCTTCGCGGCGTTCCCCTCGAGAGGAAGCGCGGCAAGCGTGCGTTGATTCGTAAAAATCTTAAAGCCCACTCCCGCCGCTTCCATAATAAGAAAATTATCGCCGCGCGAAACTACTTTTCCCGAAACACTATAGATCATTGCCTTAAGTATACCCCAGGGCGTCAGACTTGTAATTTTAGGTCCTTCGGGTATACTAAAAAGCACTTTCAATGCCTATTATCCAATCAGCAAAAAAAGCTCTGCGGCAAAGTACGCGACGCCGAGAAAAAAATCTTGTACGGAAAGAGGCTTTTAAAAACGCCATAAAAAAATACAAGAAATCGGTAGCGGATAAAAAGTTCGACGCGGCAAAAACAGAGCTTTCACTCGTATTTAAGACCCTCGACAAAGCCGCAAAAGCGAATACGATCCACCCGAACAAAGCGAGCCGTCTCAAATCACGCTTAAGCCAGCTTCTCAAAAAAGCCTCCTCCTAGAGCACTACATCAACAAGGACTTCTTCGTACTCCAGCTTGCCGGATTTAACCGCGATGTCGTACTGTGCCATCTGCGGTAGCTTTTCCGGCCATTGCGCCGAAAGAATATTAAACACCTTCGCCGCCGGTTCGTTTTCCGCAAAGATCCGCTCAAGCGCCGGAAGGCGTCTCCGGACATCTGGACTTCGGAGAGCGCTCATGAGCCCCCAGAAGTTCGGCGTAATTTCGAGACCGAGATTTTCTAGATCATGGGTTTCGACTGAATCCTTTTCGAGAAACCTTAACTTCTCAAGCTCGGTCACCGCGCGCCAGGAATCCCCCGCGTATACCGTAGCCAAAAACACGAGCGCGTCGTTTGTGAAATTCACGCCGCGCGCCTTCGCTTCGCGACGGACAAAAAGTTCCCATTCATATCCTTCCAATGTTTCAAATAACTCGGCGATTACCGGCTCCCGCAGAAGAAAATTGAAATTTTTCGTTGGCTTCTTTACCTCGGAGATTAAAATCGTCGTTTCCTTGCCGCTCTCCACGAGAAGTTTAAGTTCATCCATAAGCGCTTCGAGCTCCGCCTCATGCCCGCTTCGTTCGGCAGAGACCGCAAATATATTTTCCAAAATTGCCATCTTAAAAGAATCAAACATCGAGCGGTTCCTCATGAATTCGGAAAATTTCTCGCCCGCGCCCTCTTCTGAAAAATCAAATCTGCCGATGCCTAAACCGGAGTGCTTTTTCTTGTACTCCTCAATATAAAACTTTTTCCGCTGATGCCGCCTAAAGTCATCGGGGCCATAAAGAAAGATTATCATGTGGAAAAAGTTGTCGGGCTTGCCCCGTCACTAATTGAGCATCTAAGCCCAATCACTCCTCGCGGAAGCGAGTAAAGTGCAGTGCTCAATTTAGTGCGGGGTCCGTAGAGAAAAATGATCATAATAATTTGACTAATAAATCTAGTAAGCTATTCTATATGATAGAACTTTTGGATTGATAAAAACAGTAGTTGTCCTTGGAGGCCTGGATGGCAAAAAAGGTGCGGGTTCTTCACAAGAACGTGTCAGCCGTGTACCAAGAAAGCGGGAAATGGTTCTGGTTGCACATTGATTCCGAAAGCAGACTAACAACTTCGAAAGGATACGACACCAAAGAAAACTGCCTTGTTGGGATAAGAGAATTTAAGGAATTCAAAAAAAACTTCCATAAACTTTGGAAAAAGAACGAGAAGGAGGTAGAGAAAGAACTCGAAGGGTGGACACCCATGGAATCCATCGCCAAGTAAGGAAGAGGTACGCCGAGTGCCTAAAGAAACACAAAGAGGGTTAACGCCCTCTTTTTTTATTTTCTCTTTGTAGCAGCTTTCACAAATTCCCTGAATAAGGGGTGGGGGCGCAAAGGTCGCGACTTGAGTTCCGGATGAAATTGTGTGCCCAGAAAAAACGGGTGTGTTTCTTTCGGCAACTCCATGATCTCCATAAGGCGGCGGTCGGGAGAAAATCCGGAAAAAACAATCCCTTTCTTCTCGAGTTGTTCGACGTAGGCAGGATTTACTTCAAAACGATGCCTGTGGCGCTCGGAGACCAGGCTTTCGCCATAGGCCGCCGAAGCGGTAGTCTTTTTCTTTAATGCCGCAGGATAAGCCCCCAGGCGCATCGTCGCGCCATAGTTCGACTCTGCCATGTTCTTTTTCTGTTCGGGCATAATATCGATCACGGGATGGGGCGAGCGGGGATCAATCTCGGTCGTATGCGCCTTCTTAAACCCAAGTACGGAGCGCGCGAACTCCACAACCGCGAGTTGCATGCCGTAGCACAATCCGAAGAAGGGAATGTTGTGCTCCCGCACATAACGTATCACCGCGATCTTTCCTTCCACCCCGCGACTGCCGAACCCGCCGGGAACAATCACGCCGTGGTATGCCGAGAGTTTTTTAAGATTTCTCTTCTCTTCAAACTCCTCGGAACTCAGCCAGTCTATTTCGGGTTTTACCTTAAGGAACGCGGCGGCATGTTTTATGGCCTCAATAACAGAGAGGTAGGAATCCGCGAGAACAAATTCGCCGCTTCCGAAATATTTTCCCACAATTCCTATCTTTACCGTTTTTTTCGCAATCTTCGCGTTCCGCACAACGCGCTGCCACGCCCGCATATCCCGAGTGCGGGATTTCATTTTTAACTTCTCGAACATAATCGCGCTTAAGTTATCTTTCTCGAAATTCAAGGGAATCTCATAAATACTCTCCACGTTCGGAGCCGAAATAATATCTTCCTCGCGTAGATTGCAATTGAATGCGATTTTCTCTTTTCTTTTTTTGTCCAAAAAAACAGGAGCTCGCGCGAGAATAATGTCCGGCTGTAATCCCGCGGAATTCAACGTACGCACCGCGTACTGCGTCGGCTTGGTTTTTAGTTCCCCCTCCTTTCCTTGATAGGGCAGATAACTTACGAGAACCAAAAGCGTATCGTTCGGTTTTTTCACTTTAAGCATACGCACGGCCTCAAGGAATAAAACATTCTGATATTCGCCCACCGTACCGCCGATCTCAATGATCGAAACCTCGGCCTTCGTCTTTGTCATCGCTTTATCGATCTTCCCTATCACCTCGAGCGGAATATGCGGCACAACTTCGACGCACCTACCCCCATATCCCATCGCGCGCTCCCGGTTGATAACCGTTTGATACACGCTCCCTGTCGTCATGTAGTTCGCTCCGGAAAGATCGCGCCCCAAGAAACGCTCATAGTTCCCCATGTCCTGATCACATTCGGTTCCGTCGTCCAAAACAAAAACCTCACCGTGTTCGGTGGGGTTCATGGTACCCGCGTCAACGTTCACATAGGGATCGATCTTCAGCGAGGTGACCTCAAAGCCGCGCGATTGAATGATCTTCCCGATCGAGGCGGCGGCGACCCCCTTCCCAACCCCCGACATCACGCCACCTACAACGAAGATATATTTTCTGGAAATTTTCTTTCTTGCCATGCTATAAATTTTTAACTGTTTCATTATAGCAGAAGAGGGAGGCGCGCGCGCATAGTTAAAGGGCATTAAAACACACTCTCGGACCGGAGGATTGGGACGTCAAAAAAGAGGCAAAAATAACTTCTGCCCTTACGGCTTGGTCGGTTAGTTAGTATTCAAGCGGAATTTCCTTTGGAGGAACAACGCTTGGATCGGTCGCAAGCGTGAAATGTAAGATGGTTCCTCGATTCAGCTGGGATTCAACCCAGATTCGCCCTCCGTGAGCGCGAACGATATTGTGGGCAATATAAAGACCCAAACCAGAGCCCTCGGTTTGAAACTTCGTGGCATTCTCCGCCCTATAGAACTTCGTAAACATTCTTCCTATCTCATCCGGAGGAATACCAATTCCCGTATCCCGCACCGTTACCTCGAGAAACGGCCCCTCATCTGCCGTAACGACTTTTACGTATACCTCTCCGTTTTTCACGTTGTACCGCAAAGCGTTATCAAGAAGATTTTCAATGACCATCGTAATTTTTTCACGGTCGACAATGGCCGGCAAAAGCGCTTCTTTCGGTTTTTCGAAATACACATTAATCCCGGCCTGCCGCGCCTGCAGAACTACGGGTCCCAAGATCTTCTCGGTGATTTCCACAATGTCCACGGACTCGAAATTATAGCCGAAACGGCCTTCTTCTATCTTTGCAACCATTAAAAGATCTTCAACAATTCCCGAAAGCTGGCGCGCGCCCTGGAGCGCGCTCTCTATGATCGTTTGATTATCTTGGCTTATCGCCGCGTCGCGCTTCAACGATTCGAGCGCCCATGTAATACCGGTGAGCGGAGTGCGTAGTTGATGCGAAGCAACCGCGATAAACTCATTCTTCGATTTCATCGTCACCACGTCACGGGTACGATCGCGTATGATCTTAATAAATCCCATGATACTCCCCTCGGGAGTTGCGAGAGGATTGGTAGCAACGCGAAGATAAAATTCCGGATCGGAAAAAGAAAGTTCTACTACCTGCGGATACACTCTCGGCTCCGAACGATTCACCATAATCGGCGCGAGCGACGGGAACACGACCTGCGCGAGAAATCGTCGGGCGGGATTTTCCGCGTCTTGTGGCGTTACCTTTGTGCCAACCACCGCTTCCGCCTTAAGACGAAAAAGCCGTTCGGCTTCCGGATTGAAGAGAATAATTTTAAAATTTTGATCATACAAAATCAGCGCGTCTTCAAAGTGATAGATAATATTCCTGAACTTGCCCCGTTCAACCTCGAGCGCGCGACTTGATTGCCGAAGGCGAGCGGTATAGAAAAAAATAACAAAGCCGGTTATAAGAACCAGCCCGCCAATCGTAAATATCAAAAAAAGAGTCCCCATAATTTTTTACGTATCCCTCTTCTGCTTTTGCATCGCCCCCCAGTTCTTTCCCAGCGCAACCTCGACCCTTAAAGGAATACCAAGATCATAGACGGACTCCATGGAAGCAGTAATAAGAGGAATAGCCTCTTTAATGATACTATCGTGAACTTCAAACAACAATTCGTCGTGGATCGAAAGAATCATTTTAATCTCTTTGCCCCACCAATGCTTCTCGAGAAGCGCTTGTCGCGCGCGAATCATCGCGAGCTTAATGATATCGGCGGCAAATCCTTGGATCGGCTGATTGATCGCCGCGCGCTCGGCGGCGGAAACGAACCGCGGAGAACCGGAGGCGATATCGGAGAGATAGCGTCGTCGTCCCGTTAGGGTTTGCACATAGCCGAAGGTTCTTGCCTCGCTTTTAACGTTCTCTTGCCACGTTCTAACGCGCGAGAACTCCTTGAAATACGCGCTGATAAATTCCGATGCCTCGTTCCTCGTAAGCCCGCTCGTCTTTGCGAATGCCGAAGCACCCATGCCGTAGATCAATCCGAAATTCAAGGTTTTCGCGAGGCGGCGCATCTCCGGAGTTACGTTTTCGATCTGAACGCGAAAAACCTTCGCGGCGGTCGCGCGATGGATGTCAAGATTTTTTCGAAATGCCCCGAGCATCTCCTCATCTCCGGAGAGAGAGGCAAGAATACGCAATTCAATTTGAGAGTAATCAAGAGCGAGAAGAGACATGCCCGGCGAAGCAATAAAGGCGCTTCGGAGTTCTTTTGCCCAAACAGACTCCTGGGGGATGTTTTGGAGGTTTGGCTCTCTCGAGCTCAATCTCCCCGTCGCGGCGCCCGTTTGTATAAATTCGGTATGAAGACGTCCGTCATCACCCACAAGTTGTTCGAACGGCTTAACGTATGTCGAAAGAATTTTAAATCCGTCGCGATATTCAAGAATGCGCTTCGCGACGGGAAGTTCCGCGGCGTATCCCTCGAGATTTTCGGCGCTGGTAGAAAACTGCCCTCCCGGCGTGCGTTTCGCGGGCTTTGCTCCTTCCCGTGAAAGCCGGTCGGAAAGAATTTTACCGAGTTGTTTCGGAGAATTAATATTGAACTCTTCTCCCGTCTCCCCGTAGATCGCGCGCGTAAGATCGGAAAGGTTTTTCTCGATCGTGGCCCGCATCTTGCCCAACACATGGAGATCAATGGCAATTCCCGCCTCCTCAACTTCGGCAAGAACTTCGAGAAGCGGCATCTCGATCTCTTTGAATGTTTTCGTGAGCTCATAATTCTGAAGCTTGGGACGAACTAAGGAAAAAAGCGCCCGAAGATCCGCCTCTCCTCCTTGCCATTCGCGCTTCAAAAATTTTTGGGCAATAAACGCGGGTTCGTAATTTTTAAGATCGGGGTCCAAAAGCCAGAACGCAACGCCAAGATCAAAATAAGGAGGAGAAAGAACGTGTCCTTCGGCGTGGAATTTTTTCATAAGCGCCTTTATGTGAAACCCAACCTTGAGGCGAGTAGAGGAGTGCTCCGAAGAAAATTCCGACGATCCAAAAACCGAAGGCGGAAGAAAGATCTCCTCTCCTTTTTCGGAAAAACGTTCGGAAAAAAGATCCTGGGTACCCTGAAGATTCGGGGGGGCACTCTCTTTTGGTACGGGAGCTGTATTGTTTTCAAGCCGTTTTAAAAGCGAATCAAATCCCAATTTTTTAAAATAACTCGCAAGTTTTTCGGTCGAATCGCGCACGGCAAGTTCGTCGAGCTTATCGAGCGTAACGGGAGCCATTAGATTCAAGACGACGAGGCTTTTGGAAAATTCGGCCTGCGTTTTGAAATCTTCCGCTTTCTTCGCGAACTTCGGCTCATTCGCAAGATGCGCGAAAATATTTTCGAGCGAATCGTATTTTTTGAGAAGTTCGCTCGCGGTCTTCGGCCCTACCCCCGGAACTCCTTTAATGTTGTCCGATGCGTCGCCCACAAGCGCCTTGTAGTCCGGCATCTGGTTCGGACGCAAACCATAGCGCTCCATAACCGCGTTTTCGTTATAGATAAACGTGTCGCTAATGCCCTTCCTGAACGTCCGCACCACCACCTTGTCACCTTCGGTGAGCTGGAGCGTATCAAGATCGCCGGTCAGAATTACGATGCGCACATCCTTTTCTCCGCGGAATTTTTCGGCAAACGTCGCGATCAGGTCGTCCGCTTCATAGCCGGGTGCCTCGAATGTTTTGATGCCGAACTGTGTGAAAAAATTACGAGCCTCAATAAGTTGCGAAATAAGAGCATCCGGCGCCTGCGGCCTCTGCGCTTTATATTCTTTGTATTGTTGCTTGCGAAATGTCGGCTCCGGACGGTCAAAAAGCGCCGCGGCGTAGTCCGGCTTCCCCTCGCGCCACAATCTCAAAAAAACGCTCGAAAGCCCGTAGATTGCCTGGATTGGTTTTCCCTCAGGCGTCGTAAGCGGCGGCAAGGCATGGAAACACCGATGGATGAGAGAATGAGAATCAATAAGAAGAAGTGTTTTCACACACTAATCATACCAGAAAAATCATCCAAGAATCATTCTTTCCAATGCCCCGGGTCCATATGAGAACCTCAACGGTATCACTGTTTTCGGAAGTATCTTTTTTATTTTGTCCGCCCACTCGATAAGCACGATATTCTTCGGATCGGAGAGAATTTCTTTGAACCCCAGCTCAAGGATTTCGCGCGGTTTTTTAATGCGATAGGCGTCCACATGATAAAGATTCGTAAAGTTCTCTCGGCGCAAAGGGATACGCCTGAAGATAATAAATGTAGGGCTCATGGCGCGCCTTTTGATTCCGACGCCGCGAAAAAATCCCTGCACAAAAGTCGTCTTGCCGCTGCCTAATTCTCCGTAAAGCGCGAGAACAAGAGCCCCGCGACGGCCCTTTTTTGTCTTTAAAATTTTTTTTGCGAAACGTTCAGCGAATTTCTTCGTCTCCGCCAAAGATGAGCTTTGAAAGGTAGTCATTCTTTTTTATCCCGAAAAATATAAGAAGCGTAAGAAGCGCCCCGACGGCAAGCGCAATTTCCACGACATGGGCACCTTGGGAAACATAATTAATAGGTGATCCCATTGGATACGAATTCTGTATCAGATTCGCGGTTTGCGCAAATTTGTTTTCGGTGCCCGGTGTCGCTTCCGAAAAAAGGAACGCATCACCGGAACGGCTCACACTTTTTCCTTCGGGAGCCGTTCCTCTAAATTCCGCGACGTCAACGAGGCGACCACCAGAATTATACAGAGATAACTTTCCGTCCGTGTTGCGAAGCGAAAGCTTCGTAGTGGCGCGGGGAAGCAAGAGAAATTCTTTGGAAGCAATGCGGTATCCGGGAAGACGGAACAAACCTCCGCCTGTGTTTTCAATTCTCCACCCGGAAAGATCCACGGGCGCCGCGCTCGTATTCAAAAGCTCAATCCATTCATTTTCCACATCTGATCCTTGAGGGTTCGGCAACCACTCGTTAATAACTACCATGTGCCTAGAGAAGCGCCCCTGGTTGCCGTATGCCCAAGTGTTCGTAGGCCGCGGCAAGTGCCGTGCGTCCCGCCGGAGTTCGCTGTAAAAACCCTATCTTCATAAGATACGGCTCGTAAATATCCTCGATTACGCCTCGTTCTTCGCTTAATGCCGCCGCTAACGTGTTTGCCCCCACCGGCCCACCGTTAAATTTCTTTATGATTATATCGAGAAGTTTGCGGTCGTGCGGCTCAAGTCCCAATTCGTCGATCTCAAGGAGATCGAGCGTCTTCCGCGCGGCAGATTCATCAATCGTGCTTGTCCCGCGAACCTCGGCATAGTCGCGCGCGCGCTTTAAAAGACGATTCGCGACGCGCGGGGTCGCGCGTGATGCCCGCGCCAAAATATCCACCGCCTCTCCCGTGGTCTCTACCTTTAAAATACGCGCGGAGCGGCTCAAGATCTTTTTAATATCTTCAAGTTCGTAATAATCAAGACGGAATGTTCCTCCGAAGCGCGAGCGTAGCGGCCCCGAAAGAAGATTCTCTCTGGTCGTCGCGGCAACAAGCGTAAAGGGCGGCAAGTCGATATTCAAACTTCGCGCGCTTGGCCCCTTCCCCACTACAAGATGTAACGTTCTGCTCTCCATCGCGGGATAGAGCACCTCTTCGATGAGGCGGTTCATTCGATGCGCCTCGTCAATAAATAGAACCTCCCCCGGCTCGAGATTCGTTAAAATCGCGGCGAGATCCCCCGCCTTTTCAAGCGCTGGTCCGGAAGTCACTCGCACGGGTGATCCAAGCTCCTTCGCGACAAGACAAGCAAGCGTAGTCTTCCCAAGCCCCGCAGGTCCCGCAAAGAGAAGATGATCCATCGCCTCACTGCGCTTCTTCGCGGCTTCGATAATAATCTTTAAATTTTTCTTTATTTTGTCTTGTCCAACATAATCATCCCACGCGGTGGGACGAAGCGCCTGATCAAAACCGTTGTCGTCTTTTGCTAAAAATGGTTCTTCAGCTTTCATATGCGTTATGAGTAATGCGTGTAACAGGCGATGCTCATGTGCGTACTCTCTTACTTGGGGGCCATACGAAAGAGAGTTTTTCCCTAAAAAATCGCTATTTTTCAGGGGATTGACAAGGGTAATTTTTTATGCTAATATACCCTCTGTCATCGTAAGTCATCTCAAACCTGGGGGCAGGAATTGCTCTTAGTATTAGGAAAGTTTGGCCTCGCGCGAAGCTTCTCCTCGGGGTAATTCTAACCTCTTTTAATTAAATTAAAAGAGATCTTCTTCCTGCTCAATAGGATCGGCCCCCAGATTTGAGATGGCTTTTTTTATTTGTAAAAGAACACGGAAAAATAACCGACTACCAATGTAACGGACCGGTTATCTCTTGAACCTCTTCAAGGGTTGTTACCCCCGCGATCGTTTTTAAAATACCGTCCTGCTGCATCGTGACCATCTCCTGCTTCTCCGCGAGTTCGCGGAGCGCCGTTTCGGAAACCTGCCGAAGTATGACCTCCTCAAGTTCGGGTCCGGCTTCAAAAAATTCCATAATTCCAATTCGACCTTTGTATCCCGTGTTATTACAAAGCGAACAACCCTTGGCGTCATACATCTCGATATGTTCGTATTTTTCGCGATTCACGCGAGGAGGTAAAGATTTCAAAAATTTCTCGATATTGCTTTTTAGTTCTTCCGATACTTGTGTCGGTTTTTTACACTCTTTGCACAAACGACGCACGAGCCGCTGGGCAATTATCAAGCTTAATGCGGGTCCGATCGTCGCTACTTTTACGCCGAGGTCAATAAGCCGAGGCACGGCGCCCAAGGCGTCATTTGTGTGAAGCGTCGAGAAAACAAGGTGTCCCGTAAGCGATGCCTGCATCGCGATATCGGCAGTCTCTAAATCCCGTATCTCGCCTACCAAGATCACATCGGGGTCCTGGCGGAGAATAGAACGAAGGCCGCTCGCAAAAGTATATCCCGCATCCGGATCTACCTGTGTCTGCGCGATACCCGGAAGATGATACTCGACGGGATCTTCAACGGTAATGATTTTAATATCCGATTTGTTGACGTGCCGAAGAAACGCGTAAAGCGTTGTAGTCTTTCCGGAACCCGTGGGACCGGTATTTAAAATAAGCCCGTTCGGCCGAGCAAGTGCCTTTGCGGCGATAGAGAGATCATCTTCTCGAAGCCCAAGTTCCTCAAGCCCAATAGCAATAGAGTCGGGATCCAAAATACGCATCACGATTGTCTCTCCGAATTCGGAAGGGATAATCGAAACACGCATCTCGATTTCTTTTGTCGTAAGGCCGATCGTAAAACGGCCGTCTTGCGCTTCCCCGCGCACGTTGATCTTCAGTCCCGAGAGAAGTTTAATGCGCGAGATAAGCGTCCCGTAATTTTTAAGCGGTAAGTCGGTGAATATATCATGAAGAGATCCGTCGATTCGAAAACGAATCCGCGCTTGTTTTTCGCCGGCTTCAAAATGGATGTCCGATGCGCGATTGGCAAGCGCGCCGGCGAGTACGATCTCAAACAGTACGGTAGTCGTAATCTTTAAAAGATCCGCGTGAACAATTTCGTCGTGTACCGCCTCGATCGTTGTGAGTTCCGCGGAAAGCTCTTCAAGCCGCTGCTTTTCGATATCAACCTTACCCGTAATTCCTTTTACTCCCGCAGAAACAAATTTATATAAATTCCAAGCCTGCGTGAGACCGCTTAACGAAGAAATAAAAAGTTTTATCGTATATCCTTTTGCCTCAAGCTCTTTCGTAACTTCACCAACAAGCGCCGATATGGGATCATGCACGGCAACCGCAAGATCTTTTACTTTAAGCTGAATTGCCACTATGTTTGCCTTGCGAGCCTTTTCTTCGGAGATAAGTTCTATTGCTTCGATAGAGATAGGTGTTTTTCTTAGATCAACATATTCGTATCCCGACTGCCGGGCAATATGCTCAGCGTCACGCTCCTCTCCTTCGCGTCGGAGGTCGGTCAGTTTTTTTTGAATAGCGGACTGATGCTCATCTCCCATAATGCCTTTAGTCTACGCCGAGAGCATAATAATTTGCAATAGAAAATCATGCACAAGGGATACTCTGATGCAGTATAAATCCACCAAGTATTGACAAATATAAGAAAATAATATATAATTTAAGCTGAACATTAACGCTCGCCATATTTCTCTTGCAACGATAGACTTCGCTATTTGCGAAAGGAGCATGCCGTGAAAACAAAGAATGTCGTGGCACTCACGTTTTTTCTTGTCCTAACAATGGGATGCGGCCATCATACGGCGCGTCCGATAGTTGGTCCCGTTCTCGTCGTAGGCGAGATGGTTGCAAAACAAGTCGTCTCGGAGCTTCCCCAAAGGATTGGGGTGGACGTCGAGCAGTTCGGCCTGAATCTCGTGGGAGACGTTTCGTCCGTGAAAAATGAAACGGATTACTGTGGCCTCCTTATCATGTACGAGAAGGAGGTTGCGATTATAGGCCCCGGGAACGGCGTCTACGACCGTAAGGGATTCGAACCAATTTCCCACATTCAGATTCCCTCGGTCATGTCGCTTTTCGAACGGTGTGAGCCGAGCACGAATCCAAACCATCCCGAATGGTTTGAGTTTCGCGGATATGTCGGATTCGTCGCGAGGATGAACTACTGGACACGGCATCAGCCGTTCACGTGGATCGTCCGAAACGAGAACATCGTTCGATCCGACGAAACACGCCTCGCAGGAAGAGAGCGTTACCAACAAGCAACAAGTGATTTCGAGATGGTCGAGACCAACTTCCCGAGAATGCCGCTACAAGGAGTAGCCACATACCTCTTCTATAATCCGTCAAACCTAAAGCTTCACTACTGGATCGACGGCAAGAAAAGGGTTCTCCTTCCGCGGCAGCACAGCTTCTCGTTCACGCTCGACAAGCTCGGGAGGAGAGAGGTTCCTTTCTCGTTCGAAGACGGCGGACGAATCGTGCGAGGGGCAGGATTGGGAAAATTTTTCCTGAATCACGCGCCCTATCAAGGAGTCACGGCGCAGATATTCGCGCCGTTTCCCGAAAACAGATGAGGAAAACAATCCCGACTCGCGCTCAATGCGGGTCGGGAATTTTATTTTTTATAGAGGACTATCTCAGCTTTGCCGCTTTGATTATTACTGTCGATCGCTTCCACTTGAAGCGCATTTTGAAGACCCGCTCCTTGGGGAGTAAACGACCAATTTAATTCATACGTTATATCCGAAATTCCCGTGAACTCCTGGAGGAGTTTTCCGTTAAAGAGTACGCGAACTTTCGATAGAATGTTCGCGCCGGCAATCGTTGCGGTAAGCTGAACTTGGTTTCCAAGAGTTGTCCCCGATCCCGGAGTTTGAATTCGAATCTGCGGCGGAGCGCCCAAAGGAACAACGGACGACGCGGTGCTGGTTGCCTGCTGAAGATTTGGCATGTTCGTTCGTACCCACGCGAGAACACCGGTCTCCCAATTCACAAACTGCGGATCGTCTTCGGGATGTTCGGGCGAAGCTCCCTGCGGATCGTTTCGATTTACATAGTAAAGAATAGAGTGAACCTCGCCTCCCGAAAGATAATCCCCGCGGAGAATCGGCTTTGAAGCGGCCACCGGATCGGGACGAGGAAACGTTTCGGTGGGATAATCAACAAGGGCTTCAGCAAGGAATGTATGCCAAATAGGAATAGCCGCCAAGATACTCGACCCTTGTCGCTGCATGGGGGTGTTGTCATTGTTGCCCGCCCAAACACCGACCACAAGAGACGGAATATAACCGACAGCCCACGCGTCACGATAGTCATTTGAAGTTCCCGTCTTTAAAGCAACGTCGTGATTCGGATACGTCGTAAGAGAGAGGCTTCCCTGAAAGAGTCCCGATCGTACCGAGACGTCCGAGAGAATATCGTTTATGAGGCGGACAGATTGCGAATCCACGACTTGCTCGCTCGCGTCTTTATAAGATTCAAGAGCCGTATTTTTTGCATCACGCACTTCAAGAATCATTGTCTGTTCATGCCGCACGCCGTCTTGGGCAAGCGATGAATATGCGCCGACAAGATCGGCAAGTTTCACTTCTCCGCCTCCCAGTACGAGAGAAAGCCCATAGCGACTCGCGTCGTTCAAAGTGGTAATTCCCAAATCATGAACCACCTTCAAAACATCTTTCATCCCCGCCAAATACAACATTTTCACCGCCGGAATATTCACTGATTGCGCCAATGCCTTCCGGAGATTCACGGGGCCACGAAACTGCACGTCAAAATTTTCCGGATGATAACATTGAGGATCTTCGTTTTTAAAATCAACGACCAGCGGACAGTTCGGACGATTCGCGGCAAACTCCGTCGGCACGTCAAAGACAACGGTATCGGGGGTATACCCCTTGGTCATCGCCGTAAGATACACGAACGGTTTCAATGCCGATCCCGGTTGGCGGAGTCCTTGCGTCGCCACGTTAAAATTCCCTTCGTTTTCGGTATCAAAATAATCGCGAGAACCAACCATCGCAAGTATTTGTCCCGTCTTCGGATCCTCCGCGACAAGCGACGCGTTTTTCCCTTTATACAACTTTTCGTTTTGAGCGGCTCCTTCGGCCACGGCTTTCTCGGCAATCGTTTGGAGCTTAGAGTCGAGGGTTGTCACAACTTTAAGTCCTCCTGTTCTTACCATCTCCTCGCCGTATTTTTGCACAAGATAATCTTGAACCGCGATAACGAAATGAGGCGCCTTGATGCCTTGTCCCTGAGGAGCAAAAACCAGCTTAACTTCAAGCGCGGAATCGAGTTGCTCTTTATCTATTTTCCCCATGGCGTAAAGTTTTTGGAGAATATGCTGCTGCCGTGCCATAAGCTCTTTCACGTGGCTTCCCCACGGCGAGTAATACGTTGTCGCCCGCGGGAGAGCGGCGAGAAGCGCTCCTTCGGGAAGATTTAACTCTTTCGCCGGTTTCCCGAAATATGTTTCGCTCGCGGATTCAATCCCGTACGCGGTAGAACCGTAGGGAATTTCATTAAGATAAAATCCCAAAATTTGATCCTTGGTATATCGACGCGTAAGTTGAATCGCCAAGATAAGTTCCTTGATCTTGCGGACAAATGTTTGCTCCGAAGAAAGAAATGCGTTCTTCGCGAGTTGCTGAGTGATCGTCGATCCTCCTTGCACAATACGTCCGCGTAAAATATTTACAAACACCGCCCGAAGAATTCCTCTCCAATCGACACCAGGTCCTTCATAAAAATTCTCGTCCTCGATCGCAATCGTTGCGTCTTTAATAAATTGTGGAATTTCTTCAAACGGGACCACCGTTCTCCGCTCTCCGCCGCTTATTTCATAAAGAAGAATCTTGCCGGTTCGGTCAAAAATTTTTGTCGATTGCACTATACGCCGAGTTTCAATTCGGTCCACCGAGGGCAAATTTAAAGAAAAATAAAAAATAGTAAGGGCAAAAAGCGCTCCTACCGCAAGAAAAGGGAAAAAAGTGAAGATGAAAATTTTTTTAAGCATTGGCGCGCAAAAAGAATCCTATGTTTGAAAGTATCTTAAAACAAAAACACCTCAATTGTCTAATTATGAGGTGTTTTTGTTTTATAGAATTTCTATAACTACCGGGTGTTATTGCTCGGGCTCCTCTTCTTCTTCTCCGAATCGAGCGCTGTCGAGCCCTTCTTCTTCCTCGTCCTCGTCATCATCGTCTTCCTTATCGTCAAGATCATCACCAAGATCGAGATCCATAACGAGAGGGGATTCTGTCATCACGAATTCGCTCAACATAATAATCCAATATATAAACGACCTTTGATGTGAAAAATTATATACCCAAAAATAAAACGGTTCTTGGGAAGTATAGGAAAGTATTTTTTTTTGTCAAATCTATGAAGGAGGCGGGGTTCTTCCCGCAATTAAGGCCACCGCAAGCGCGTCAGTCGCGTCATCAATAAGGTTCAAATCGGGTCTCTTGAGGATTAATTTCACCATCTTGGCGACTGCCCGCTTGTCCGCAAACCCATATCCCGTTACTCCCGCCTTGATCTCGTTCGGAGTATATTCTTTTATTTCAAGCCCTTTCCCAACCGCAACGCCGAGGATAACTCCTCTTGCTTCGGCAACCTCAAGTCCGGTTTTTTGGTTGCGCACGAAATAAAGTTTTTCAATGGCGAGGATTGCCGGCTGGAAACGGTCTATGAGCTCAGAAAATCGATCCCTCGCCTCAAGAAGAGCATCCCTCCTTCCTTTTTCCGTAATCCGCAAAATCCCTGCCTCAAGAAAAAGAGCTTCTTTTTTTTGTATTTGTATCACGCCGTAACCTATGCGACGCGAACCCGGATCTATGCCAAGGATAATCATTGGGTATGTACCCTCTTAAAAAACATTAGTTACAATATTGCATTCACAAAAATTTTTTGGACGTCCTCGCGCTCCTCAAGGCTGTTTATAAGTTTTTTAAGATCTTCTTTTTGTGCCGATTGGATCTCCTCTGGAAATCGAGGTTGCCATATCTGCTCCTCTTTTTCATTGCTCATCCGAATAAATACCCATTGGACACTTCCGTTTTCCGCCCATTTCGCATCATGGTCGTGAAAAATTTTTTTTATTTCGGCTACAGTTCGATTCCTATTGTCGGTTACCGCTTCAATTAAAATCGCGGTGCCGTTTTTGTCGTATGCCTCAATAAGAAGCTCATCAAGAGATTCTCCCGGAATAGAGGCTTTTTTAACCGCTCGTTCGATGTTCTCGTGGGGAACACTGTAATCTTTCGCCTTGGTGATAGCCGTGCGAAGCCTTGGGTTATACTTTGGATCCGATTCTTCTTTTGCGGCGGCAGTGATGGCGCGAAGGAGTTTGGTAAAAAGTTTTCCGCGCCGTTTATCAGTAACTCCCTTTTGATGTTTAATTTGCGTCCACTTGTTGTGCCCCGACATTTCCTCTTTATCTATGTTCGCAAGACAGGCATAAGGATATAAAAATATGATGCGTCGCCGGGAGACTTAAGAAGCGCGGGTTTATTGTCTTCGTTGAGTCTGAAAGAAACATCTTCAGTCTTCAACGCCTTAAGCCCGTCAATAAGATAACGCCAATTAAAACCAACTTCCTTAACCTCTCCTTGAACTTTCGCGGAAAGCATATACCGATTTTCCCCGGCTGTCTGGCTCATTGAAAAGATTTCAATCGCTTTTTTGCTTTCGTGGGTTTTTATCTTCACCTCATTTACTTGACTCCCGAAAACTCCCGCGAGTTTTAATGCATTTATAAACTCCTGCCGATTTAAAATAATCTCCGAAGCGAACTTCTTGGGGATAATAGGGAGATAATCAGGGAAAGTTCCTTCGGTAAGGCGAGAAATACACTCCCATTGATCCGTCTTAAAAAGAATTTGATGTTCATCCCTGTAAATAGAAACCTCCTCTTCGTCTTTTAGGATCCTCGCTATCTCTTGCGCTGTTTTTAGGGGAATAAGGACACGAAATGACTCTCCTTCTTTTGATTTAAATCGTGTATTCCCTATGGTTTTTTCCGCTAACCTAAAGCTATCCGTTGCAACTATTTTTATGGCATCAAGTGAAAAATCAAAGAGTATGCTGTTTAATTCCGGGCGAAGATCATTTATTTGAGAAGCGGTAATTACTTGGGATAATGCCTCTTTTAGTATCTCCGATGAAAGCACGAATGACTCCAACTCATTTTTAATTTTAGGTATTAAAGGAAAATCCTCCGGCGGTAATCCTTGAATAGTTGCCTCGTAATTATCAGTAATAATATGAAGCCCATTGTTCTTTTTCTCTAAGTTTAATCGCTCGCTTTGTAGATTATTAATAACACTCGAGAGAAGAGCTACGGGAACTGCAGTTTTCCCCTCCTCGATAATTTTTCCATTAAGAATAAAACTAAGTCCTAATTCGAGGTTGGTGGTTGTAATTTTTATTTTATTTGAAGTTGTTTCAAGAAGAAGATTACGAAGAATAGGTAAATTTAAATTTTCTATACTTCCTCCTTGCACAACCGCAATACCGTCTTTTAAGTTACTCTTAACTATTATTAATTTCATAAGAATAATAAATTATTATTATAGTTATATACTGAATTTTGTGGATAAGTTATTTTTTTATTTATAGAGAGCAGAAAAAAATAAATAAAACTTGTGGAAAAGTGATTCATTAAATGAGAATTTAATTTTTATACAATAAGTCTTTAATAAGGATCACTTTTTGATTTAATGAGGAATTATTATTTATTTCATGGTTAATCTTCTCATATGAATGAATCGCAGTGGTATGGTCTCTCCCGAGCTTTTCCCCAATATATGGGTAGGACATATTCAAGATATCCCGAAGAAGATACATTGCGATCTGTCGCGGCTCTACCACTTCTTTCTTCCGGCAGCGTCCCGTTAGATCTTCGACGTGGATATTAAAGAATTCAGCAACCGCTTTTAAGACTTGGACATCATTGATGTGTCGAGAAAAGGTTTGAACCGATTTTTCGACGATTTCAAGCGCCGCCTTCTCGGTTATCTCGGTTTGTTTTCTGTCTTGATAAAATAGGATTTTATTAAGCACTCCCTCGAGCTCCCGAATATTTTTTTTCACCCTACGGGCGAGAAGGTCAACAACAGCGTCGTTTAATTGGTGGTTAGATTCTTGGAGTTTTGTTTTAATAATAGCGAGGCGGGCTTCGTACTCGGGATAACTGATATCGGCTATCAATCCACCCTCAAAACGCGAACGCAAGCGTTCTTCTAAGGTAGGAATCGACTGCGGGGGCCTGTCCGATGATATGATAATTTGTTTATTATTCTCATATAACGCGTTGAATGTATGAAAAAACTCCTCTTCTGTTTTCTCCTTTCCTCCAATAAATTGGATGTCGTCAATAATAAGGACATCCACGTCACGGTACTTCTTTTTAATATCCTCCATTCGCTTATTGCGGATAGCCCACACGACGTCGCTGGTGAATTTTTCGGAAGAAACGTATTTGGGGCGGATCTTGTTCTGATAAAGGGCTTTAATCTCGTTCCCGATCGCCTGTATAAGGTGGGTTTTCCCTAACCCCACCCCTCCGTAGATAAAGAAAGGGTTATATTTTGTTCCAACATCTTTTATAACGGCTCCGGCCGCGGCGTACGCAAGCTCGTTAAATGAGCCCACAATAAACGAATCAAGCGTGTAACGAGGGTTAAGACCCGTTTCTGGGTCTGTTTTAAGGTCGAATCCGATCCTATTTTCAAATTTACCCGCCTCTTCTTGAGCGCCAATCTTTGACGGTGTTTGGTTAAATATCTGCCCGTCAACGACAAACTCTATTTTTCTTGCCGAAGAATCAATGGTTCGTATGACTCCAAGGATATTCTTCTGATATTTGTTTTCAACCCATTCTTTCGCAAAGTTACTCGGGAGAGCGATATAAAGAGTTCCGTCTTTTTTATCAACAAGTCGGCTATTCTTCAACCATGTCGCAAAGTTTGCCCGTGAAATTTGGATCTCCATCTCATTTAATGCTTGTTGCCAAAGTTCACGGAGTTCCATGGGATTCATTCTATGCCCAATTAGAGTTTCGTCAAAGGAAAGACAAGCGCATTTTTGTGGATTAGTTGTTCATAACTTTTTTAAGAAGGTTTCATGGTTTGCTTCGTGGGTAAACTGTGATAGAATTCAAAAAATGTCCAGGACATATCAACCAAAGAAGCGCAAGAGGGCGAGATCGCATGGATTTAGATCCAGAATGCGTTCTCCCGGCGGAAAAAAAGTGCTTTCGCGCCGCCGCTTAAAGAAACGCAAACGTCTTGCGCTCTAAAAAATGCTTCCGCGATCAAAGCGGCTCCCTAAAGAAGAGTTTTCGCACCTCCGTCGCGTAAAAGTTCTTTTATCTACAAGGAAATCGGAGCATGCGCCATATTTTTTAATAAAATATAAAACAAACGGACGGATTTATAATCGTTTTGCCGTTATTGTAGGCACCAATGTCGATAAAAGATCGACTCGGCGGCATTTATGGAAACGGCGGTTTCTTGCCCGCCTTCGTATGTGGCCGGATAATGGAAAAGATTTTTTAATTGTTACGCATCCCGCAATTACAACACTTGGTGCCGCGGACCTCGCGCAAATGCTCTCCTCACTGGGAAAAGAACTGTTTTCCAAATAACACCCCTCAAGGTATTATCCCATGTCAGCAATTTACACCACAGTCATTTATCAGCCGATTTTAAATCTCCTGATATTTTTCTATCAAACAATAGCCTTTAATGACTTAGGAGTAGCAATTATTTTGGTGACGCTTGTCGTGCGACTTATTCTTTTCCCGATTTTTCAGAAAAGCGTTCGACATCAAACCGTAATGCAACGGTTGAATCCGGAGATAAAGAAGATCCAGGATCAGCACAAAAACGATCGCCAAAAACAAGGAGAGGCGATGATCGCTCTTTATAAAGAACACAAGATCAATCCCTTCTCCGGCATTTTTCTCCTTTTGGTTCAGCTGCCGATTCTTTTTGCTCTTTTTCAGATTTTTAACAATATTTTAGATCCGAACGCGTTCGATCTTGTCTACTCCTTTATTAGTGCGCCGCAAAACTTTCAGACGCATTTTTTCGGCACAGACTTGATTCCTCTCGAAAAAAGCAATATCATAATAGCTGGTTTAGCGGCGATTGCGCAGTATTTCCAAGCATATTTTTCCCTCGCGAAGACGAAGCCGGGTGAGGCAAAAACGACTGCGGAGCAGGTTGGGCGGCAAATGGTCTATATAATGCCCGCGATTACCTTCGCTTTTCTTTTTACGTTGCCGGCAGCCATAGGGCTATACTGGATCGTCACCTCTCTTTTCTCCGTGGTACAGCAAAAAATAGTAAACAAAGAATTCACTCATGATAAACTGGGAAACATTCGCAAAGGCAATGATGGAGACGGCCGGGTTTAACGACTGGAGCGTTGAAGTTGACGAAGAACACAAACACGGCACGATATTTATTCACGACAATCCGGTGCTTATTAAGGAAAATTTACCGGCATTGGTTGAAAGTCTTAACTATCTTGTGCAGTTGGTCGCGAAGAAAAACGATCAACCTCCGATTTTTTTTGACGTTAACAACTATCGGCGCGAAAGAGAGAATTTAATCACGGAACTTGCGCGGGCGGCCGCAAGAAAAGTACTCGCAACAAAACAAGAAATTTCTCTGCCGGCAATGAACTCTTATGAACGGCGCATTGTGCATGTGGAGCTCGCAACGCACCCGGAGGTGGTGACGGAGAGCTTGGGCATCGGTAAGGAGCGTTGCGTGGTAATCAAGCTTGTAAGTGAAAGAGAAAAAATAGCAGATTAAAAACCCGATTCAAAGATCGGGTTTTTTGTTTGATTAGTGAGCTAAGTGTTAAAAAATATCACGGAGTATCGCGTAGAGTTTTTGATCGAGGCGATTTACGAAATAGAGACGACTCCCGAAAATTTTAAGCTTCGAAGCGTCGAGGCTTTGTCCTGTTCCGCCAAAGAGGAGAGAAGTTGTTCCATCGGTAAGGTTTACGCCGTAAAAATCATCCGCGGTAAAGAGAGCGTTTTTTAAGTAATCATCGGGAAGCGTTGAGGAGAGAAAATATTGACGGTCCTGGGGAATCGCGCAATACAACACCTCTATTTTTATGGCCACGGGCGGTTTTTTTACGGTTGATGTTACGCTCTGTGTTGATGTTGTGTTTTGGGAAGGAGTTTTTGTCTCATTGACGAATAAACACTTCGAGGGAAGCGTAGAGAGTGTAATTTGTCGCAATGAGGCACCGGTTTTGTCGACAAGTTTTAGCTCCCCGCCGCTTCGAAGGGCGGCGTTGAACGCCAGGCCCCGCGTCCCCGAAGAATTCCAAGCTGTTTCAAGCCCTCGCTGGTCCACGAGAAGAGGAGAAAAGGTTTTATTCTTTATATCGTACGTCCAAAGCGAGCTTTGGGTTGCGGCGCTGCTTTTTTCGGCGAGAAGGATCTGATTCGGGGCGATCCATCGTGGAACGAGGTCAAAGGCGCGAAGACTAAAAAGCTCCCTGGGCTTTGCCTTTGCGTTCCCAAGGTCAAGCGTTTCAAGCGTCGTTTTGGTGCCTCTTGCGGCCACGTAGACGATTTCTTTCGTGTGGGGTGACCAGGAGGGCTCTAAGATGGTCGGATCGAGCGGGCGCCACGTCTTTGAGGCAACATCAAAGACGCTTTGTTGGGGTGATATGCGGTTGCCGAAAAGAACAAGGATTTTTGATCCATCATAAGAAAAAGATGCTCCAAAAAGATCGGCGATGGGTGTTTCGCTCAATATAGTTTCCTGCCCTTTGTCGTTAATTTTCACGATACGGCCATCGGGTTGCATAATAACGATGTTTTGAGCCGAGTCGACGACATAATCCATAACGGAATTTTGAGCGACCAGCCCGAATTTTTGCTCGGCGAGAAGTACCGGCTGGGGAGTTGTTTTGGGAGGTTGTGTTCCTTGTCCTCCTTGCGGCGGAGGAGGCGGATTTCCTCCTCCCGGAAAGTCGCCAGAAGTTCCCGAGTCCGGAGGGTTGTTTATGCCGCCATTTTCTCCCGTATCGCCTCCTTTGAATCGTAAAAGATAACCGGCAATGACGATTGCGGCGACGATGCCAAGGATAAGGAGTGCATAAAGAAGACGTTTCATAGATATATTATTTTTATAGGCACGACGGAGCGTTTACGCCACATTCGTTTACTGAAACACAAGGAGTGGGCACGCTAGGGTCGGAAGGATCTGGTTCCCCAATTTTTTTATATGGCTTTGATTGTCCAAAGGGACAGCCGCCGGCCTCCGGTGGAGGACCAATTTTGTCTAATGGCGCGAGGCGGAGCGTGGTGAGGTCCGGATTTATTGTTTGGAGAATAATAAATGAGCCGGCAAGGAGAAGAAGTCCCAGGAGCGCGTCGGTAATCCATTGCTTGGCGTCGCTTTGTTGGGTTGGGTTTCCCGCGGAGATGGTATATTTAATCGCGCCGTAGACGATGGCGCCAAATGCCAAGAGCCCCGCTATCATGAGGGCAAAATTATAGAGGTTTGCGACGATGCCCACGGGATCATTCGGATACTTACCGGGAATTTGCGTATTAATGGTGATGTCCGCGGCGTATACGGCGGAAACAAAGAATCCGGACGCGGCTACGAAAAAAAGCATAATAATAAGAAGACGCTTCATGGGCGGGCGGTAAATAATTTTAAGAGGCGAGACGCCGACTCCAGTATGTTTTGAGGATTTTTAATCGTAAGTTTCACCTCGAGGCTTTGTTGTCCGGAGGTCCCGTCGATGTTCACATCAAGGACGCTCGGGTTTTCGAGGGTCGCGGGTTTTTGGCCATTCACGTTCCACGAGTAGGATAGCTCGGTCGGATTTTGGATGTTGAAAAAATAAGGATATCCGGTAACTCTCACGCGTGATCCCCCGAATGTTGCTCCCGGAAATCGGTTCTCGATTACCGCCTCGGGGTCCGCGACGGGAATTTCTATGGTTTTTAAAACAATGATGCTTTGGTCGCGAAAGTTGTTAATGCGCGCGCGTAAGTTGTGCGCTCCGCCACCAAGGTCCTTGGCTTGAAACGTTACCGTTTGAAGACCGATGCCGTTTCCAATAAGTTCGCGGTCGAGTTGCCAGGTGATTGTTTCCTGCGAGAGATCAATAAGCCTTCCGTTTTCGACAAGCTCAAGCGCGGCGACAAGAGAAGATCCCGCGGACGGAAGAGCTTTCCCTGTGTAGTAGGGAGGAACATAGCTTTGCGCCCGCCAGGTAATCAAAAATTCTGGCGTCGCCGCTCGAAGAATGGCGTGTGGATTTACGAGGAACGCGACTATTCCAAAAATGAGCACTCCTAATATTTTTTTTCGCATAGAGGCGTTATTACGGGCGTAAATTTACTTCGTTTCCCCTTATTATAACACGTTCGGACTTCGGCGATTGATTTTCTAACACATCATCGGGTTTTCCGGGGAAGTCTTCGAACGATTCTTTATAAAGCTTCTCAAGCGGTTCAGGCTGGAGACCAAAGGATTCTTCGGAAATCTCCGGCTTTGTTCTTTTCCCCGATGTGTCCGACACTCCTCCTTTCGATTTTTCCTTGTCGCCCCGCTGTTCTCCTTGCGGTGTTCCCGGAGAAGGTCCTCCCGTGGAGGTCTTACTCTGGGCGCCGCTTTCTTCTGTAGACTTTGCAAGATCAGAAGTTTTGCTGAGGCTTGTGATGCTCGAAGCGATCGAAGCGGCGGTAGCGAGCGCGGGGGTGTTTGCGATAAAAATCGTAATCGCGAGCGTGATCGTTTGGGCGAAGGGCACCACGGTGTCTACAATGCTTCCCACAAAAAACCAGAGGCCGCGTTCGCCCTTAAAAAAAAGAACGGTTTGGATTATTCCCCACACAAGGAGGCTGAATATTTTTGCCCCGATCCATACAACTTGTCCCACAACGGGGATACCGAAGATAAGGTCGGCGGCAAGATCTCCGATGTCGCTTATGCCCGTGAGCATAAGCAGAATGATCGCGAGGGGCAGTTCGAATTTTTTTTCCGCCTCGTCCATGTACTCTAACTAAGAGGATGTTCCCTTTCCCTTCTCTTCGAGAAGCTGTTTTGGATTAGTGGTGATGAGCTGGTCTTCGAAATATGAAGGAATGATTTGGATCGCTACGTGCTTCTTCCCCGCGAAGAAGAGCCCCGTGCCTACTTCGGCGCTTAAGAGCATATTTTTTTCGGTTTCCGTGAGATCAAATGCTTTGGAAACAATATCAATCGTCGCCGGCGCTTGCTTTAAGAGTATCTGTATCGAGGAGTTGGTAATAATGGGACGCCCGTAGGGAGAGCGAAGGAAGTCTTCAACGTCTTGGGTAATCGTCGAAACACCGAGATAATATTTCCGAGCGCGTTTTACGAGACCGAAGAGAAATGTGGCGCTTGATTCATATTTCATCATCCACCACGCTTCATCAACAAAGAGAAGGCGTCTCTTGAGGTTCGCGCGGATCAGATTCCAGATGAAATTTAAAACAATATACATTGCGATCGGGCGGAGTTCGTCTTCAAGATCCCTGATCGAGAAGACGATGAGGCGGTTCGAGATATCGATATTGGTCGGTTCGTTAAGGAATCCGGAAAAACTTCCTTTAGTAAATTTATAGAGTCGCTCGGCGAGGCTTCGTCCACCGTCGAGATTTCTCAGCACTGTTTCAAGATCCTCAAGGAGCGGGGGCTGGGCGTGTGAAAAGTCTTCACCGGCGACGATTTCGCGCGACGCGTAGGTTTCGGTGATTGCTCGGTCAAGAAGCGCGTCTTCTTCGACCGAAATTTGCCCGCCGAACATGAGCTTCAGGAGCCCTGCGATATTTACGATATGCGAGCGGAGAACATCGGAGGGGTTTTCGCCTTCGGGAATAATGGGAATGTCGAAGGGGTTAATGTGCTCTTTTGACGAGAGAGATATATTGAAAAAACTGCCGCCGAATCCTTCCGCGAGGCGCTGATATTCATTTTCCGGATCGATTACGATAATATCCGTTCCCATCATGAGATAGCGGATGATTTCGAGTTTTGTCGTGTAGGATTTTCCCGAACCGGACTTTGCGAAGATAACTTGATTCGCGTTTTCCAGCGAGAAGCGATCAAATATGACGAGGCTGTTGTCGTGTTGATTAATGCCGTACATAATACCCTGATCGGAAGTAAGATCTTCCGAAACAAAGGGGAAGAACGAAGAAAGTGGAGCAGAGTTCATGGGTGACGTTACTTCCACTTGGTCGCTTGCGACCGGAAGGACGGTAGAAAGCCCTTCGAGTTGTTGAAAGAGAGCCGGCTTCAAATATACGAGCTTTGCCTCCATAAGGGAGTTTATTTTACCCTCGAGTTTTGTAAGTTCTTCTTCGTTATCGGCGTAGATAGCTACGTAAACGCCCACACTGAACAGTTTTTCCTGCGATTGTTGAAGGGAATCGCGAAGACTTTCCACGTCGCGAAGCGCGGTTTCAAGCACGGGGTCGCGCACCATGCCTTTTTCTTGCTGATCGTTGATTTGGGATTCGAGCTGCGCGGTTTTTTTGCGAAGCTTTTTCAGGGCAAGTCCGGTATCGACCGGATTTACGAATATGGAAACATCAAAAAGATTCGGAAGATTGATAAGCGGCTCAAACCATCCGGTCGCGAGGTAACGTGGGTAAGAAAGAATAAAAAGGGTCTTTACGACTTTGTCGCCGATGCGCAGAAAATTGGACAGTATCTCCACTCCGGCAGGCGCGATTATTTTTTTTATGTCTTTAAATTGGTCGTCCATGATCTATTCTTCCTTTTTGGGGTGTTCCTTGGGAAGATTAATATTTTCGCGCTCGGTCGTCTCGGGGTTGTAAAAATTATAAAAAAGTTCGATTAAAGCGTCGTTCGCAAGAGTCGCGACTTCAAGACCGATTGCTCGGAGTCCGTCGGTGACTCTCGAAACTCGCTGGTCAAGCTGGGAAAGATTTTCCCGAAACGTTGCCGTTATCTGTTCTTTCGCGGCGGTTTGTTGCGCGGGAGTTCTTTTGTTAAAGAAGGGTAAAAACTTGGTGAACGTATCTTTTTGAGGAAGATTGACCGGGCTAAAGGGCACGACCACAAAAAAAGTCTTCGACATAATCGGGTTATCTTTCACGAACGAGGCGATAAACTGGCGGTACTCGGCAATTTGGCTCTGCAGGAGCCCCGAAGTTTCTTGGGCTTCGCGCGCCTCAAGACTCCCGAGATATTTTTCAATATTGATTTTTCGTGAATGGATGACGATTTGGATCGGAAAATCCAGCCCGTTTAAAAAATTTTGATACGCGAAGCCGATAATATTCTGTTCCTCCTCCGACTTCAGGGAAAAATTCACGCCACCCACCATAAGAATTTTCACAAGTCGTCCGCCGTTTAAGACGACGGTGTCTTCTTTGACCTCGTCGATTGCTATGAGGTCCTGTGTGTTCGCGAGATTATTTGGCATGGTTTGAATTCTCGTTTTTAGTGTATCACAAAAAAGATTATTTATCGGTAGTCAACGCGGCGCGCAATTTCACGATCGCCGCTTAAGCGGCGCATAATTTGGTAGCGCCCCTTCGTGTCCCCCAAGTCCTTTTTTTGCTTTGAGCCGGTGAGAAGGGATTGCCACGTGCTTTTAAGGGCAAGACCCGAGGCAATGCTTTCCATAAATCCGCCGCTATCTTTGGATTGCATCACTTCCTCTTTTTTTACGGTAGGATTTTCGGAGCGCCAAACATATTTTTGCGGCCGCCAATAAAACGAGATAACGGAGGTGAGGACATTCATAAACGGCCTGCCGTTAATTTTAAGGAACGCGAAGGCGAGGGCGCCGCCGACGACGAAGATGGACAAAATAAACCAGAGCCATGTTTGCACGAAAAAATAAAGAAAAAAACTTACTCCCGCGCCGATCGCAACATAGATGAACTGCCGTATGGAGAACGGTCCTACGATCTTGTCTTCGGTCTCGATAAATTGAGGAACTTGAAACTGCATAATAGTAGTACCTTAGTAAGTATACCGAGAAACCCCGCGCTCTTAAAGCGGATTCGCGAGATTGTGGGTTTCTCTTTTGTTTTTCGCGCGCGACTAAGACCCGGAAATTCTCTTAAGGTTATTGAGGTCAATCACTTCGCCGTGTTTAGGGGGAATTGGCGGTGGTTGGCTTGGGGGGGCATACATATTTGATGGTGTTGGAGGTTTTATCTCAAGAAGAGAGGGCGTTGGTTTTGGAAGTGATGGAGGTGTTACCTCGGGTGGAGTCGGGGGTTTTGGTGGGGTTGGAGGCGCGAGAAGTTCTCGCTCTAAAACCATAGAGGGGTTGGCGTTCGGCGTTATGGAAGGAGTGGGAGGCGGAGAAGAAGGCCAGCTTTTTGAAGTTTCGAAAGAAGCCGGTCTCGGCAGAGGTTTTATCTCGCCAAAAGTTGGAGGGGGATTTTTTAATGGCTCATGGGGTCTCGGAGCTACCGGTGCGAAAGGAGCTTCGGGAGTGGGAGTTTTAAACTGCGTGTAGTGAATAACACGTGATGTTTGTGTCGGCACAGTGGGAGTTGTTTTTGGATTTGGCTCGGGAGTTTTTAAGGAAGAAGGGTCTTGGGAAGCCGCGTTCGGCGTTCCAAGTTCGAGTTGTGCCGGGCGCATTGGCGGGGCGGCATTTTTTGTTTCTTGTATATTCTTCTCCACTTTTGGCAGTATTCCTCCTAGGGATTGAATTGGTTCCAGATTTGATTCTTGGTGGATTAAAAATGGCGCCGGTTTTTGAACGGCCACATTTCCTTCAGATAAGGATTTAGAAGGTCCTGGCGGGAGCGCGACCGGAGGCATTGTTGCGTCGCTTGGCTTAGAAGACGAGGGAGGAAGAGTTTTTGGTCCCACGGCCTGAAGAGAATCGAGCTTCACTACGGTTTCAAAGGGCGACGGAGTCAGGCGTTTTATGTCGGGCGTGATTTTCGCGGGCGGCTTATCCATACCCGGAGGAGCATAGATCTTATCAATCGCCGGTTTCCACGGCGCCAAAAGTTTTTTTTCGATCTCTTGCCACAGGTCACGCGCGGCTTCGAGCGCAATATTCAAGCTCGTACTTATTTCGCGCGCGGCATCTTCGAAATGGAGAAATCCCATAATGACGTCGCCCGCGACGATGTTTATAAGATACAATTTTTCTTCGGGAATGTGTTTTAGCTCGGCGGAGTGCGCGACAATCGCCTCGCTTTTTTCCGAGAGCAGCAAATCCTGTAGCTCCTGCGGCATGCTTATAAACCGGTTATACGCTTGAGTGCGTGAGATTTTGAGCATTGATTAGGTTTTCTTTGTTTCTCCTCCCGCCGGTGTTCCGCTCGCGCCGCTTTCGGGATTGAATTCGGCAAATCCAGTAAGGCGACTCGAGAGACCACTCTTTACCGCTTTGCCGAAGCGCGGATCTTTTTCAAGAAGATGTTCTATAAGGAGCTCTATTTCTTTGTCGTTCAAATCTTTCGTGAGATCAAGTGATTGCTTAACTTTTATCGGTTTTCCATCGGGCATTTTTGCCAAGGCATCCACTTCTATTTCTATATTATCGCCAAGCTTTTCCCGAAGGATAGCTTTGGTAAAGTTTTTATGGTCTTCGGGCTTTAGTTTTGGTGCTATGCGAGGGATAGCTTCGGGATGTATTTTCGCAACCATTCTAATTTTGTCTTTCTGGATCTGTTCGAAGACTTCTCTGCCGAGACCAAGGTAGGGGCGCTTTTCATCGTAGGGCTTAAAGATCTCCGGAGGAATTTTTTTAAGGTCTTCGGTGGTGTACCGCGTGTCGAGCCATTCGCTTTCTTCTTTGAAAACCTCATCAGCTGTTTTGGTGTCCTTTTTTCCATTCGGATCGACGTAGCCCATTTTTTGGCTTCCTCCTCCCTTTTTTTGAATCAGCGAGCCTGCTGCAAGCATATTGCCGGTTGCGCCCACCGCCTTTTGGAGTTCGCCGTGCAGATTCCCCTTGCCGTAACGTTCGAACGCATCCTTGTCTTGGAGATCGGCGCCCATGGGCAATGTGTGAGCCTTTCCTTTTTTTGAAAACTCTTCCATGACCGCGAGACGCGCATCAAAGGGCAGGGTCTTGAAGTTATCGCGCTTCTGGTCTTCGGTCATGCCCTTAATGCGATCTTTGGCGCGCTCTATTGTTTTCTCACCTGTTTGCGTGCTCAAAGCGTCAAGTCCGCGTCCGGCATAGCGTGCCGCCGCGCCCGTGAGAGCGGTAACGCCAAGACCCCGTGCGATTCGGCTTCCCCAGCCGGTGCCTTGTGCCCCAACGCCCTGGGCATTTTGAAGAGCGGATGTAGCTTTTTGCCCGCCCGCCGCGTTGAACGCCCTGTTTGCTGTTCTCATGCCCGCTCTGCCGGCGTAGCCACCCACCATTGTTCCTAATCCCTTCGCGGCGTCGAATGCCCCCTTTGCGCCGACAAGCGAGAGCTTGTGTGCTGCAAAGAGGCCGCCAAGCATGAGCCCCAAGACAACCGTCATCTGGAGAAGGTTGCCGATGACTCCACTAAAGGCGGCGCCGAAGAACTCCTTAATGCCGTCCCAAATGCCGCCGCTTTGCGCCGAGGCGACGCTGAAGTCTCCTAACGTTCCACGGCTCATATTTTCACTTGTTTTTACCGCGAGCCAGAGAAAGAACACAACCATAGGGGCAAAGAACGCCTGTTTTAAAAAAGAGCTCCACCACTTGTCCCACGTGCTTCCCTTGAGGTAGGGGAATATCCAGCCGAGCCAGGCGAAGGGCATAAGAACAAGAAGGAGGGCAATCGTTACGTAGCGGACAACGAGCATAACAATAAAGGCGCCCAGGGTAATCACCACAAAAAGAAGAGAAAGTACGACGAAGACAATAGAGGTAACAACCGTAAGCATTTGAGCAATAGCTGATCCGCTTGCTCCGGTAGCAAAACTGCCCTCGAGACCGTCTAGCGTAGCTTTGTCTACCGCATTGTCGTTTACGCTATTGAATCCAAACACGCTTCGCTGTGGGTTGAATGCGCCGGCAAGGGAGCTTGCGAAGTTGCTGTAACTGCTGTTTGTTCCGGCGGGATTAACGCTATCCAAGAAATAAACGGTTAAGCGGTCGGGAAAACTTAGAATTGATCCGGCGATCACCAAACTGAAATTTACGAGAAGTGCCGCGACAATAAGTTTCCAAAGTGTTTGTTTTAGGCCGTAGGTTTGGCTTCTGAGTATCGTCATAATAGCGATGACGACGATGCCGAGAACGAATCCAAGGTTTGCGATCGAGAGCGTCACCGGAAAACCACTTTGCACGGCTGGAGAGTTCACGATCTGCATATTAATACTTAAGATGATCTCAATAAACCACGCCTCAATCGCGATGCCGATGCCAAAGATGACGCTTATAATCCACGAGATGCCAAAAGCAATTTTACCGATGACAGTGAAGAGAATATCTCCAAAAAGAAACCCCAAAACCCCTTCCGCCCGAGCTGGTTGTGGGGTTACAAGAAAAAGCAAAGTTGCTAATCCGATAAAGGGAGCGAGTTTTTTAAGATTTTTTTTCACCGTTTTTTATCAGTAACAGGTTGCGATACATTCTTTATAGAGCGGATCAATCGGCGAAAGCGAAGAACACTCGGGGTCACCGTTTGCGGTGCAGATTTCAGGTGGAGTTGATGTTGAATTTGATGGCTTCGGTTTCTTTGGGGGTGGAGGATCGCCGATGTTTAGAGAATTTTGACATTCATCATACGAAGCTCCCTTAAGACCGTCACAGGGATCATAGTTAGAGTTTTTTCCGGGTTGGGTGCGTTTATTGTTGCTATTTGAAGTGCCCGTAAGGCCTCCCTTTGAGGTAATCATTTTGTTTAAGAACGAATCAACGAGTGCCGCGACCAAGGCTTCGAGATCTTGAACGTTTACAATCTGGTCAAGCGGCGAGTCGGCGACGGCTTTTTTGGTAACATCGGCCACAAGGCCTCCGGGGGTTGTTGCCTCCCACTCGTCACAACGGGCCGGAGTTGTCGTGTACGTCAGTCCTCCCGCGCCGTTGTTTAAATCGGGATCCCAATCGGAGGCAACGCGCTGTTCGGGAACTTCGCGCACGCAGATTTTTGGAGAAAGATATCCCCTGCTTGCCTTGGCGTCGGAGTCGGCGGCTTCGCGCGCCTTGGCTGCTTCTATGGTTACTATGTCGCTTACTTGAACGATGCCACCGAAGAGGTTATTCTCTGGACGGAGCGCAGTGGTATAACCTATCCAGTCTCCCGCGCGGAAGTCGTTGTAAAAATCGGTAACATTCGCGACTACTTTATCGAGCGTACAGCTCACCTGATTAGATGGAACATTTTTTATCGGCAGAATGGCGGCGCGTATCAGGGGACTAAACGACGTACAGAGTTGCGGATAAATTTGTTGGATAAGCGAGCCGGCGGCTTGATCTGCGGTGTCCTCAAGGAATTCTTTCCAGTTGGTCACAAACTGCGGTTTTCCGCCTCCCTGCACCCACTTGATAATCTGTTGGACGAGGCGGTGGATAATCTGATTTTTAAGAATTTCTGTGGCAAGTTTTCGTGCAAACTCTTTGAATTTTTGTTTTAAGGTCTTGCTTGTATTTCCTGTTTCTTTAGCGTAGAATTCCGTGCACTTCTCTCCGTTGCAGTCAGTGGGCACTACGTTTTGTGCCGCCCCGCTACTGCTTGTTTCTTCGCCGCCGCCGTCGCCACTTAGATCAGCCGCTGTTGCTGTTTTCGCACTAAAGAAATTTTTTAAAAATGAAAGTGGTGACCAAAACGATTTTTTTAAGATCGCGGCTTTTTCTATCTGTCGGATATTTTTGGACTCATTCAAGAAATTTTCAAAATCATAGTCTATGATTTGATCGGCAACGTTTTCGACGAGCAGGGTTTTGACCGGATCGTTTTGGTAATTTCCAAGAACCTCAAAAATATTCTGCTGATTGATAAGCGAGACGAGAAGTTTTTTGTGAAATTCGGTGAGCGGCTTTGGAACGGATAAATTTTTTAACTGTTGGGTCGCCTCGTCAAAAATAAGCCCAATGGCAAGGAGCATCCCCTCGCTCGGCTCCTGATTCTCCAGCCCTTTATAACGGGGACCGCTTACGGTATTCGCGAGGATTGTGTTTGTAACTTTAAAGTAGGCGGTAATATCCTCCGGTGTGTAATTTGCCTTTATTTTCACCTCCTCGTCTTTAAGCACGCCCTGAAAGTCTTTTGCGTCCACATCCGCCGCGTTCTGATTTAAGAGGGTTTCTAAGGTGGCGCCATTAGGGGGGAGAACAGATTGTTGCCCCCTGAGTATTTGGGGCCCCGTGGGATTTGCCGCGACCAACTCTCTCGCGAGGCCGCGGATAAGATTTTCGGTAAGGTTTGAGGAGTTCGAAGGAAGGAGAAGATCGTTCTCGATAGGATTTTTTTGAGAAAAAAGAGGATCTTCTTGTGCTAGATTTGCGAATGCGTTTTCTTTGATCAAAGCGCTATCTTCTGAATTTTTTTTCGATGCGACATCAGCGGGCGAGGAGAGCGTATTGCTGAATGTCGAAAAAAACAAGACACTCGAAGTGGTTACCACCGACAAAAGCAAAAAAGCCGTAATCAGTTTTTTGAGATCCGGGGAGTTCATAAAAGTGAATGATGATTCACTTTCTATAGTATATAGCTATTCAACGCGTAAAGTTATCCCCAAGAGGTTGATTTTTGACTTCCTTTATTTTTGAGCGCGCTTCGGAGATTGTTTTTGGAAAAAGACGGAAGACAAAAGAAAATTATTCAGTAAAAAGCTCGGCAAGCCCAAGGATAAGCTCGGGAGAAAGCTCTTGCGGGCGCGCCGTAGGAGCAATATGTAACGTTTGCAGTTTTTCTAATATGGCATCGCGGGGATTCTTTTCCGCTCCCCCCATAATTTTGTAGGCATCAAGGAGATTGTTCGTGATAGTTTTTCTCGGTTGCTGGAAAAGAATTTTTACAAGGCGAAAATAATCTTCGTAATATGACTCACGAAGCGAATGTCCTGTTTTCGTGGTAAGCACGATAACCGCCGAATCTACCTTTGGCACCGGCTTGAATTCATTTCTGGAGACGGCGCGAGCGATCGTCGGTTCTGCCCAAAGTTGTACGCTCGCGGAGAGCCTTGTGGCGCGCGGTGGTCCCGCCACGATGCGTTCGGCAACCTCTTTTTGCAGGGTAAATACGCACCGAGTCGGCCGACGCGCGAGATTGCCTATAACACGCAAGAGATGGCCGGTAATATAGTAGGGGATGTTGCCAACAATCTTATAGGAAGAAAGCGGTGAAACATTTTCCTCTATGACGCGCGGTAGAACTTCAAGAGCGTCGCCTTCGTGAATCGTAAGTTTGGCGCTATCGTAGAGCGTATGTCCCGTGATTGGTTTGATGAGGGTGGAATCTTTTTCTATCGCGATTACTTTGCACGTTGCTTTCGCGCACGCCGCAACGAGCGGGAATGTCAGTTCTCCATGGCCGGGGCCTATTTCAACTATTGTCTCACCGGCGCGCGGACCAAGAGCTTTCACGATATCGCGCACAAGGGAGTCGCTCTGGGAGAAGTGTTGCCCCAGTCCTTTTTTTGATTCCATATAATTATTTTAATCGAGTGTAATATACCGCTCTTCGTCTTCTAAGGAAAGCGTCTGTTCTCCGGTGAGATTTATGTATTCCATATTCTCCTCGGGAAGCTCCGAGATGAAGCGCGAGGGAAGATCGTAGAAGCTCATGAAAAGATTTTTTTTCGCGCGCGTCATCGCGACATAGGTAAGTCGTCGCTCTTCTTCGAGTTCGCGCTCGCTCGTCATTGATCGCGCGTGAGGGAGAAGTCCTTCGCACGCGCCCGCGAGATAAACCGTTTCAAACTCGAGTCCTTTGGCGAGATGAATCGTCATGAGTTTTACCGGTGATAAGGGTGAGTCTTTTTTTCGAATCTCATCATTCGCCTGAAGAAGCGCGATCCGTTCCAGAAAAATCGCCGTGTCGGTGAATTCGGATCCGAAATCAATAAGTGAGGCGATGTTTTCTTTTCGTTCGTAAGCGTTCGGAAAATTTTTCTCGAGGTACTCGAAGTATTTTGTGTTTGTAAGGAAGAAGTTTACGAGCGCAAGCGGAGGAAGCGTATCCGGCGCGGTTGTCGCTCCCGCGCGTGCCTCCTCAAGGAGAGAAAAGCGTGATTTTGTAAGGTTTTTTTCGAGTCGTTCTCTGCTTATCTCGTCTTTTGGATTCAAGACATATCGCAAGCCGGCAATAACGTCTTTGACCTCTTTGCGTTCATAGAATTTTAATCCGCCATAGATATGATAAGGAATATTTGCCGAAAGAAGAGCCTGTTCCAGCGCTCGTGATTGAGCGTTCGTGCGATAAAGAATCGCGGTGTCGCCTCTTCCTCTTGTTTCCGCGTCAAGGAATGAATTTTTTATCGCTTCAGCGATCCACAGCGCTTCCGAGCCTTCGTCTTCCAGCTCCAGAATTTTTACGGGAGATCCCTCGGGATTTTTTGTCCACAATGTTTTAGTATGCCACCCCGCCGATTTACGCGTATTATTTTTTACCAAAGCGGAGGCTGCGGTAATGATGTGGTGGGTCGATCGGTAGTTCTCTTCCAAGAATACCGCGCGCGTGTTCTGCCAATCGTTTTCAAAATTTAAAAAAATTTCGATGTCAGAGCCGCGCCATCCGTAAATCATTTGCGCGTCGTCGCCGACGGCAGTCAGGCTTTCCGCGTTTTTCGCGAGGAGCTTCACGAGTTCGTACTGTGCCGTATTGAGGTCTTGATATTCATCGATGAAGATATGCGGAAATTTTTTCTGATATTTTTCCAGCACACTTGGTTCGCGAATAAAAAGAGTAAAAACTTTTTGTATCAAGTCGTCAAAGTCGAAGGCGTTATTTACTTCAAGTTTTTTTTCATACAATTCAAAAAAACGAACCATGAGTTCGTCCGAGGGGTGTTCCGAGGCGCGGAGAGCGCGAAGCACCGCCGGAGCATTCTTCAGGGAAGAAATTTTATGCGCGAAGACCGCCGGGCCCTCTCCGGTTTTTTTTGCCTCAAGCTCTTTGTGTATTTTTCTTACGAGTGATTGAGCGTCGTTTTCGTCAAAGATCGCGAAGCGCGGAGATCGACCAAAAAAGCGGCTTTCTTCGCGGAGGATTTTTGCGCCAAAAGAATGAAACGTTCCGATAAAGGGAGCCGCGTTTTTTGCGAGGAACGTTCGCGCGCCGTCTACCCGACCCTCCATTTCTTTCGCGGCCTTGTTCGTAAAAGTAATCGCGCAAATTAATTCCGGAGAAACTCCGTTTTCGATAAACCGGAGAAGGCGACTGATCAGGGTTCGGGTTTTTCCGGTGCCCGCTCCTGCGATGACGAGAAGTGGCCCCATGGGGGCTTGCACGGCGATTTGCTGTTGCGCGTTAAGGTGGAGCGGAATGCGTTGGTGAGCCCCCTCTCTGAGCCCTTTATTTTGGGGAAATAAATTGTTGTGCATAGTATGAGCTTCAATAGTATAAGATAACTTTGGGATTTTGAAGAAAAGACTTAAATCACCTCATCGTGCAGCTCCCCCCTAAAGAATTTACCCGTCACTTTGCTCACAGGGGGTTCTCTGTGGTATGCTTTATCTATTAGTAAGCTTCTTCTTCAAGTAAATAGGGTAGAAAAGCCATTTTTACTCGCTCTTTTTTTGGTTTTTGGACTTTTGACCACCCAGCTTGTTTTTAGCCATAGGGGTGTTTCGGGTGAGAAGGGGGTGTTTGGAGGTCCAATTCAGGGTAAATCAGCTACATCGGAGGAGTCTCTCGCAACGCTTTATCCGGCGGTTTCTCCTACGGGAAGCAACGGCAACGAAAACACAACATATAATAAAGCTTCGGACGCTCTTCTGCTTGCCGGAACCGTTTTTGATCCTGGTCGGCCGATGGGCATTTTTGCGAATCGCGGCGGCTTGATGAGCTATAGCGTACAAAAAGGAGATACCCTTTCCGGTATAGCGGATGAGTTTGGCATTTCGGTACAGACGATTACGGCAGCAAATCCAAAAATAAGGGCAAACGCGCTTAAGGTAGGCGAAGAGTTGAATATTCTTCCGGTTTCCGGTGTTGTGTATCGCGTAAAAGGAGGAGAGAACATGGAGGAAATTACATCATTATTCGGCGTGAGTTCCGAAAAGATAAAAGAGTTTAATCGGGCCGTTGATCTCGCAAATCTCGCGGCGGATACCCTACTTGTTATCCCGGGAGGGAAGAATGCCGGTTCCTTAGTCGTCGCACGGACATCTCTCCCGAGTCTTCGTGGATATTTTGCGCTTCCAACCCAAGGGTTTAACTGGGGAGCGCTTCATAGTTATAACGCGGTAGATATTGCAAATGTGTGCGGTACGCCGGTCAATGCGGCCGCTGAGGGCTTGGTGGTTGACGCGGTTTCCGACGGATGGAACGCAGGGTATGGACACGCTGTTCTTATTGAGCATCCGAATGAAACTAAAACGAGATATGCCCACTTAGATGCGACGCTTGCTACTATCGGTGATTATGTAAAACAAGGTCAGCAAATTGGAACGATGGGCAACACGGGAAATGTACACGGTCCGACGGGGTGCCATCTTCATTTTGAAGTCGAAGGAGCGCAGAATCCTTTTGCAAAATAATTTTTTCATGCCACTTCATTTTGAGGGTAAGGTAGAACTGCCTCACGAGCACGAAGAGAGGGTAAGGGCAATCAATAAGGAGAAGGAGTTTGAGTTTTTAAAAGAGCTTCACCTTGAAAAAGAAATCGAGGAGAAGATTCTCCGTGGCGAATATAGCATGAGCATTGACGCGCACGATCGGTCAATAACGGTTTACGACAAAGAAAAGAACATCGTGCAGTACAATAATTTTTCCACCATGACGCCAGAAGAAGCTAAGAAGCTGAAATACGATTCAAAAATGATGGAAATACTCGAATCGTATTTCAATTCCGGAAAAGAAGAACGTCCCTCGTAATAATATTTTTTATACCTCCTCCTTGAGTCGATAGCTAAAAGCCTCCGCCAAATGTTCGGCGGATACTTTCCTGACGCTTCGGTCGGGACCCCGACCCCCATGGGGCGTCGGGGTTTCTCTCGTGTCAGTTGCTAATTCTAAATCAGCGATCGTTTGCGCGGTTTTTAGAAGACGGTAGTACCCGCGTGGTGAAAGCCGGCTTTTGTCGAATGTTGCTATAAACTTTTCGGCGGCCGGTTCGAGTGAGATCATTTCTTCTGTCTGTCGTGAACTCATTTCTCCGTTTGTGGTTACAAGAAGTCCACGGAAGCGTTCCGCTTGGATCTTTCGCGCTTCTTCAATTTGCAGTTTTATTTTTGGGCTTGTGGCTTCCAATTTTTTCTTTCCCCGTAACTCCTCGATCTTTACGCGAGGCACTTTTATTTGAAGATCAATGCGGTCAAGTAACGGGCCGGAGATTTTCTTTTGATAACGAATGACTTCATAGGCGCCGCATCGGCACTCTCGTTCCGGATCGGCGTAGAACCCGCAGGGACAAGGATTCATCGCGGCGATCAGATTGAATTTTGCAGGGAAGACGAGTGATCCTTTGGCGCGTGCGACGTGCACCGTTCCTGATTCGAGCGGTTGCCGCAATGATTCAAGAATATTTTTTTGAAACTCGGGAAGTTCATCGAGAAAAAGAATACCGCGATGGGCGAGGCTTATTTCTCCCGGCCTTGGATTTGTTCCCCCTCCGACAACCGCGACGAGTGACGCGGTTTGGTGCGGCGCGCGAAACGGTCGTTCTTGTACCAGGCCGTTTCCCGAAAGTCCCGCGGCGCTATAAATTTTTGTAATTTCAATTGCTTCAGGAAGCGTAAGGTCGGGCAAGATTCCCGAGAGCGCTTGCGCGAGCAGGCTTTTCCCGACACCTGGAGGTCCGATCATTAGTAAATTGTGTCCACCCGCGGCGGCGATCATAAGCGCCCGTTTTGCATTTTCCTGACCCTTAATTTCGGAAAAATCAGGAACCGAAAGTTCTCTGCGTTGCGATGCTTCAAAAACGGCAGGGAAAATTTCTTTTCGCTCCTCTAAAACATCGATCGCTTCGGCGAGGCTCTCGATCGGTATGACCGCGATCGATTGCACTACGGAAGCCTCCGCCGCGTTCTGCGCGGGAAGATAAAGATGCGAAAATTTTTTCTCCGCCGCCATTTGCGCGATGTTCAAGGCGCCATGTATGGGGCGAAGTCTGCCGTCGAGCGCGAGCTCCCCGATAAATAACTTATTCCGAGTATCAAATGTTTTTATCTGTTGCGTCGCGAGGAGATAGCCGACGGCAATCGCAAGGTCATACTGCGCGCCGGTTTTTTTAATATCCGCGGGCGCGAGGTTTACGGTGATTTTTCGATTTTCGCGATTCGGCGCCTTTACCCCCGTGTTTTTAAGAGCGGAATTTACGCGTTCTTTCGCTTCGTTTAATGCCTTGTCCGCGAGGCCTACTATATTGAACGCATGAAGACCGACATTTAAATCAACCTCGACTTCGATCAGTTTAGCGTTAACGCCCTCGAGTTCTGCTGAGTGAACTTTCGCTAAATTTTTGATCACTATAGTGAGGCGATGTTATTCAAGAGTAAGCGTGCCGATCATTGACGGGTACGTATCCGAGTAGAATTGATACTTCCCCGCGCTGAAGATTGATGTGTCGAACGTGAATGATTCTCCGAGAGCAAGTGTATAGGGGCTAAGGCCGGAGAAGAGCACGCGGTGGACCATGGTGTCGTTGTTTGTAAAAACAAGTTTGTCGCCGTGTTTCGCGGTAACACTCTTCGGATCGAACGCGATGTTTTTTATGGAGATGGAATGGACGGGGATTTTTACTTGACTCGCATAAATAATCGAAAATATTCCGCTTTCGATAGCCGGTTGCGGTCCGTCGAATGTAATGCGAATGATATATTTATCCGGACCAATATCTTTTTTCACTCCACCTAAGCGCGAGAGGGAAACCTCTTGGGCGTTCCATTGGTACGAAGTTTGATGGGGTCCTACGGTGCCGAGAATCCATCCTACGGTTTGCCGCGTTTGGGAATCAAGAAGCGCCATTCCCCCGGAGATTCCCGCTTCCTTTTCCCACGAGATTATATTTTTTTGACCGAACACCCACTCGCTTCCTGTTAGGGGAGTAAGAATTTTGTTGCCCTTTTTTATGGTTGAGCTTGGAGGTGGAGGCTGAGTAGTTCCCCCTGTTGATTTTTTTGGAGTTGTCTGCGATGGCGACAGAGGAGTCGAACCCTTATCTTCTTGGTTCCGCTCTTCCTGGGGCGCAACCGCATTATTTTTTGAAGAAAAAATAGATCCAAAGATCAAAACGAGAACAATTAAACCGACCGTAACGAAAAGCGTTTTTTTATTCATGCCTTTAATTATATTGTTTGTGCAGTATTTTTACAACAGAACAACGGAGGGCATCTTTTGAGCATGAGAGATATTTAAATTGACGAGTTATTAAAAATATTTTGTAATATTGTACAAAAAAATAACACTTCTCTCGTTAACGCATTTCTCTTGGAAAGCAACCGATAGACTGCTACAATGCGATTGCTCTTTGAAAAAAGCATAAACGAATTGAGATGTTTCTCCAGTATTTTTGTTTCTAAGGTCGATAAGGTTATACAACTACTAAACAATGAAAAGAATATTTTTTATATTCTTTTCTCTTGGTATTGTTGTGTTTCCCATCTATGCGTTTGCGGCAGATGAGCCAAGCAATTCTTTCGTATCAAGCACGAGCTTGGTTGCCGAAGAGGCGAGTTCCACGAACGCCGATACTACCCTCCCGTTTGTTCAGAAGGGGAAAGTCTCGTGTGATGACGGTAAAGAAAATCGACATGATAGCGAAAAATGCGACGATAAAGATCATCAAACGAATCACCCCCCGGTATTTGAAGCGGTCGGGCCATTTTCGGTCGCGGTCAATGATGTAGTGCGGTTTATGGTGGCCGCGCACGATGAAGATGGCGATCCGCTTTTCTATACCGCGGCATCAATTCCGTTGGGAGCTCAATTTGATCCACAAAAACATGTTTTCTTGTGGCAGCCAAAATTTTCCAACGTTGGAGTCCATGAAGCTGTTTTTCGGGTTACCGACAAGAACGGCGTTGACTCAGAAGATGTTCTGAGGGTAGAGATCACGGTCTCACTCGAGGCGCCACAGTGCGATGCGAAGGGATATCTTTTCGGAACATATTTCAATCTTCCGAAAGATCATCCCGACGTGGAGACTGAAATCACCGGCGTCGTGACGGGCACGACTCCGTTCGCACATGATTGGTTCTCGGAAAAGTACTTGAGTTTCACGCGTAACGATGAAGTAAAGGAATTCAAGGATCGTCGAGATTATTTTCCCGTAGATGACGGCTTACCGGGTGATCCATTCTATTTCGCGGTTCACTGGCGAGGTTCCTTGCATGTGGATACTGCGGACTTGTATGACGTGAGCATGGGGTCGGACGACGATTCGTGGCTCTATGTAAATGGCATACAACAGATAGATTTGGGCGGTATTCATCCTTTTTCCGAATCGGACGTATCGCTTGATTTGTCAGCAGGGACTTCAACGATCGATATCTACTTTGCCGAACGGCACGTTGTTGAATCAGGGTTCATCTTCGACATTAAAGGGAGAAACGGAAAATCGATTACTTTTTCTCCGTGTACGAACGGAATTCCGATGCCGGAAAATCGTCCGCCGGTTTTTACCGGTCCGACTTTTGCCTCCACAACGGTGAGTTCAACGTTGCAGTTTATAGTGACGGTGAGCGATCTGGACGGAGATCCGCTTCTTCTCGCGATGGAACTTCCGACAGGTGCAATGTATGCAACGAGCACGGGAATTTTCGCATGGACGCCGAGTAGTGTCGGCACAAGCACCGCAAGATTTTTTGCCTCGGACGGAAAATCAACGACGACGCACGAAGTTTTGATAGAAGTTTTTGAGCGCGGTGGCGGAGGGGGTGGAAATCTTGCCCCTGTATTCGTAAATTTTCATCCTCCGATTACGGCAACTGCAACAGAGAAATACGTCTACGACGCTGAAGCGACCGATCCAGAAAATGATCCACTCGTCTTCTCGCTCATCACATTTCCGGAAGGAATGGTTATTGCGAGTACGACGGGGATTATTGAATGGACACCGGTTGAATCACAAGCGACTTCGACGCCTTATCTGGTAGTCATAGGAGTTTCTGATCCGACACATGTTGCAACTACGTCTTACGCGATTTTTGTGCATCGTATCGGAGAGAATATTCCGCCCAAGTGGATTGGTCCGAAGAACGTTACGGGAACAGTTAATGTTCTTGTGGGGTTTGTGGTCACAGCGAGCGATCCGGATGGAGATCCTCTTCTTCTCACGATGGAACTTCCGACAGGCGCAACGTACTCGACGAGTACTGGTATGTTTACTTGGACACCAACTGTTTCGGGAACAAGTACGGCAAAGTTTTTCGCTTCCGACGGAAAGGCTACGAGCACGCATGAGGTTCTCCTCGAGGTATCAAAAGGTGGAAGCGGCGACAATGGCAACAGTAATCCCCCCGGGAACAGTGGAGGCGGAGGAAGCTTTGGTGTTCCTGCTGGTCCGGGTGGAGGTGGAGCGTTACTTGGTGGTGGCGCGACATCAACGCCGAATCGCCCTCCCGAATTTATCCGCTTTGATCCTCCTCGAACAGCAACCGCAACGTGGCTTTATCTTTATGACGCTGAGGCGACCGATCCAGAAAATGATCCGCTTACGTTCTCGCTTATTAACGCTCCTCGTGGAATGGGCATCGTAAGCATTACCGGATTCATCTATTGGATGCCGACGATTGATCAAGCGACCTCGACGCCATACGAAATTATCGTTCAGGTTTCTGATGGGAAAAACACAACACGCACGAGCTATTCAATCATAGTGAATGCTCCCGCAATTAATTCAGCACCTTTACAAATCACGAAAGAACGGATTCCTCTCGGGGTGGGAGGGATTCTCAATGAAAATGAATCACCCAAAGACATCTCAATTCAATCTTCAACAGTGTCAGATGAGGCAACCGAAACTGGCGGCCAGCCTCTCGGCGCTCGATTACTTGCGGGATTATTCGCGCTCTTTGGCGGTTTGCTTAACTGGATAACAGCGAATTTCTGCATCATAGGATATCTTCTGTGGCTTGCGACACTTATCGCATTTGGAATTTACGTTTTCTCCCGGAGAAATAAGGAGGAAGAAAACCAAAGACCAATAAGCGATGAAGAAAGTCTTTTTAGCGAAGAGACTCATGTCGATGAAGTTTTGCCGGAAAAGATCGATAATGATGCTTACGGTATACCGGAAAAACGCTATACTCCAGAAGCTCTCAGCCAAGAATAGTGTGCATCTAAGAGAATAGAACTAAAAACCACTCAAATGAGTGGTTTTTAGTTTGGCTGATTTCTCTAGTCCTTTTATATTTTTTTCTTGCAGCTCTCGCATAAATCTGACTCGGGAGCCGCGTCGAGCACCTGTTCGGAAATCATTTCTCCGCAGTGGGCGCATTTTCCGTAGGAACCATTTTGTATGCGATCTATTGCTGAGTCAATTTTATTGATGCGAATCTTCAGAACCTTTTTAACTCCAAGAACGTTTCCGAGTTCTTCGGCTTCGTCCGCTTCTTCTTCGTCTTTGTCGGTTACGTCATTCCCAAAATCAACCATCTTCTCATCGGTTTTCATCTCTTCCAAGAGACCTATTTTTTCATCCTCAAGTCTCTTTTTATATAATTCAATTTTTTCTTTTGTAAGCATTGTGATAATTGTAGATTCCTCTTTTCGGAAAAGCAATGTTTCTTTTTCTCTCCTCCTTTCTTTGCTGGTGATAAAAAGTAAAAAAATGGGGAGCGGGCCATGTGCGGTCGCTCCCCTCTTGTTGCCCCGTCTTTTGTGGGGCTGTTCTCCACGAGTTTCCGTTGAAGATCAAACTACGAGGATGCTCCCGCAAGACGGGGCACCCCATTCCGAATTGGCACTGCCCCCCCAGTAGCCGCTGAGTGTGGGTCTTTCTTCGTGGTTTAGGCACAGGACCGGGACGCCCTTCTCGTCGCACTGTGAGCCGAGGATGTCGATGTTGTGATGACGGAGTACGGGAAGAAGGAAGGCGTGGATGATTCCCCGAAAGGTCGTATAGGGAATTCGTTCCTCGGCCGCAATCGTTTCCCTCGACCTCACGGGATTCACTTTGAGACGTGACCTGCCGTCCTCCACATCAAGGAGGAGGCATGGTCCCTGGATCACCTCGATGAGATTCTTGAGGTTCGCCGCGTTGAGGCAGTTCTGCCCTGTCTTGCCTCTGAACTCGATGAGGCTCATGAGATGGACAAGGTCAAGCGTCGTGGGCTCGGGCGGGACGAAGATGAAGCGTCGGTTTGAGGGAATCCGCTTCCGGAAAGAATCCGCATGCTCATAGGTCGCGAGCTTCGCGCTCACGAGCCGCTCAACCATGTAGTCGAAGAGATCTGCGGGCGCGCGGGGCTCGATGGGCGATCCGTAGATCACCTCGTACTCTGCGTCGGTCATTGCTCGAATCGTCTGCTCGGTGGGCATGTCACTCTCCTTTCGTTGTGAGAAAAACAATAAATCAAGAAACTCGTTTTGATAGTACCAAAGAGCTAATCTCCAAAAGACTGAAGGAGTTTTTAAATTATACATCAATAAATAGTATATGTCAAATAGCACTATAATCTATTATAAACCTTAATGCGGCAAATAATCCGGCAAAATAATGCGGCAATTGCCGCATGTAGGTTTTATGCGACTACCCGATAAGCGCATGAAACCTACACTTTTTATTTTTGATAAACATTTTGGCAATTATTCATTATTTTCTAAAACCCGATAAGCGCATGAAACCTACATTTCTTAGTTTTTTTACTTTTAAAATGTTTCGCGCGAAACATTGTACATAAAGATTCGCGATAAACATGCATAAAGTCTACATTTTGTAAAAACAATGTTTCGCGCGAAACAATTCAATTTCTAGTGTACATGTTTCGCGCGAAACAATGCAGTTATGCCCTCTGAAAATTATTTTCGTAGAAACCCGAATTATAAAGTCTATGGATGAGTTTATAGCTTTTTGGCACAAGTGGATCCGAACCAATCCTTTCCAGCCATATATCAAACTGGACCGCCTTATATCCATTTAGTTTTTTATAGAATAAAGGAACTATAATGTTTTTTATCTGACCTATGTCCCTGACTATAAGAATTGCCATTCCACCTCTTTTATAACCATCTTTTCTGATTCTTGGGGGATACTCATATACTTTATTTCTAAGCCGAAGAAAATCTCTAACTTTTATAAGCAAGTCTTTATCTCTTCGGTTTAAGCCAAGGATAAAAGTTGGGAGCATCCTTTTGTCACCCTTATAATTTGCTGAACAAAAAGTGAAGCACCCTTCTCCCTCAACTAATCCCCTGATGTACTCGTAGGTGATTTCTTTTGGCATCATTGTTTGTCAACAAACATTTATATGTGTTAGCGCATATACATTATATGCTAAAATTACAGCAAATGCTGGAAAGAAATGTTGGAAATATTGGAGAAAATATCGCCGAAAGATTTTTAGCGGAAAAGAGATATAGGATAGTGGGGAAAAATTTTAGGCGCAAATTTGGGGAAATCGATATCATAGTTAAGGCGACGGACGGGATGCTTGTTTTCGTTGAAGTAAAGACCCTACGAAATTACGGCCCCGAAGGGTTAAAACCGGAAGACAATTTAAGTTCAGCGAAGCTAAAAAAATTCAAGCGGATCTGCGAGGGATATGTTGTGACTCACGGGGAGAACGTCAGGGAAGAAAAGGGGTGGAGAATGGATCTTGTTTGTGTTGAAATCCCTCGCGAAGAGAAATTGACATATGAATTAAAAGATTGTATAATAAGACATTATGAAAATATTTAAGCTTTTAGGATTTGACACCGACTCAATTCGTTGTATGATAGTTTTGTAGATAGTCCGCACCAGTGCGGATTTTTTAAAAACAAATAATAATGAATATAAACCTTAAAGAACTTTCCCGAGCAATCAATCAGGTGGCGGAAGAAAAGGGATTGGATCCGGAGAAAGTGTTGGAAGCAATCGAATCATCGATTGCCGCGGCGTATAAAAGAGAATATGGGCAACGCGGTGAAATTGTGAAAGCAAAGCTTGATACAAAAAGCGGGGCTTTGAAATTCTGGCAAGTTAAAACTGTTGTTGATGAAACGACAGTTCGTTTTGTTGATGAATCCGCGGAGGACGTCGGCGCTCCTTTTGAAAAGTTTTCGGAAGAAACGGCATTACCTCGCTTTAATTCCGAGCGGCACATTACGCTTGATGAAGCGAAAAAAATTGATTCCAAAGCTATCATAAGTGACGAGCTGTCGTTTCCTCTGGAAACTCATGAGAGTTTCGGAAGAATTGCTGCGCAGGCGGCGAAACAGGTAATCATACAAAAACTTCGGGAATCCGAGCGAACTTCTATTCTTTCCGAATGGCGCGACAAAGAAGGACAGATAGCGAGTGGTATTGTACAGCGTTTCGAACGAGGGCATATTTACATTGACCTTGGACGTACGGTGGGAGTGATGTTCGAGAATGAATCCGTTCCCGGAGAACATTATCGTCCCGGTGAGCGTCTCCGCTTTTTGGTTTTGGCCGTTCAAGAAGACACGCGACTTCCCGGAATTATTCTCTCGCGTTCCCATCCTAAATTCGTAAGCAAGCTTTTTGAAATGGAAGTTCCGGAGCTCGCGGACGGGGCTTGTGAAGTTAAGGTAATCGCTCGCGAGCCGGGGAGCAGGACGAAAATCGCGATTGCTTCGAATGTGGCGGGCGTTGATCCGGTTGGCGCGTGCGTAGGGCAACGAGGGACGAGAGTCATGGCGGTGAATAATGAATTGGGACAAGAAAAAATAGATATTATTGAATGGTCCGAAGATGCGGCGAAGTTTATCGGAAACTCGTTGTCTCCCGCGAAGACTCAATCGGTTGAGGTTTTGCCCCGCCGCGAAGCTCGGGTATATGTGGCCGAAGATCAATTAAGTCTTGCGATCGGAAAAGGCGGGCAAAACGTGCGCTTAGCCGCGAAACTTACGGGATGGAAAATAGATGTTCGTTCTCAAACGAGACCAGAGGAGGTCCAAGAGGGAGGCGTCGCGGTTGCATCCGAAGGAGAAGAGCCGGGTCCGGAACCGGCTAACCCGATTGAATAAATAAAAAGTCGTTCTATCGTTTTTAAAAAATAAAGGCACATGACACCAATTACGTTCGCTTTGTTGAGCAGTATCGTCGGAATTGTGGTCGCGTTAGGGCTTGCGTGGCAAATTTCCCGCAAACCTGCCGGCGACCACAAGATGCAGGAGATCGCAAAGGCGATTCAGATCGGAGCGCAAGCGTATTTGAATCGTCAGTATAAAGCAGTAAGCGTTGTCGCTCTTGTCGTTGCCATTCTTCTCTCTGTATTCGTAAATTGGAAGACCATGGTTGCGTTTATTATCGGCGCGATCGCCTCGAGTATCGCGGGTTATATTGGAATGAGTGTTTCTGTGCGCGCAAATGTGCGTACCGCCGAAGCCGCGAAATCAGGAATAAAAGAAGCTCTCGATGTCGCGTTTAAGGGAGGTTCCGTAACCGGTCTTTTGGTGGTAGGACTGGCACTTCTCTCGGTAGCCGGATTCTACGCGGCAACAAAAGATGTAACCGCGCTTATAGGATTGGGATTCGGGGGCAGTTTGATATCGGTTTTCGCGCGTCTTGGCGGAGGAATTTTTACAAAAGGCGCTGATGTGGGGGCTGATCTTGTGGGTAAAGTTGAGGCAGGAATTCCGGAGGATGATCCACGAAACCCCGCGGTGATTGCGGACAACGTAGGCGACAACGTAGGCGATTGCGCCGGAATGGCGGCAGATCTTTTTGAAACATATGCCGTGACGGCAATCGCGGCAATGATTTTGGGCAATCTCGTTTTTCCGGGCTCCGAAATCGCGATCCTTTTACCGCTTATGATAGGAAGCGTCGCCATCATTGCTTCTATTATAGGTATATTTTTTGTGCGCCTGCCTGCTGGCAGGCAGGACTCGGCAGGAGATTCCAACATCATGGGAGCGCTTTACAAGGGGCTTATCGCATCAAGTGTTATTTCACTCCTTGGTTTTTGGTGGTTAGCTCAAAAATATGCCGGACGTATTATTGAATCCTTGGGTGGAGATATATACGTAGGGATGATGCCCGAAAGTCTCAGCGCGGGTCAAATTTTTATGCCCCTCCTTACGGGAATTTTAGTTACGGGACTCGTAGTAGTTATTACGGAATACTACACCTCGAAAAAATTTCGCCCCGTAAAATCTATCGCTCAATCTTCGGAAACAGGACACGGAACGAATATTATCACGGGACTTTCCGTGGGAATGGAGTCAACTACGTTGCCTGCTATCGTTATCGCGATAGGAATTCTTGCCGCGTACGCGACCTCCGATCTTTATGGCATCGCGCTCGCGACGATGAGCATGCTTTCAATGGCGGGGATTATCGTCGCGATCGATGCCTACGGTCCCATTACGGATAACGCGGGCGGCATTGCGGAGATGGCGGGTTTGCCCAAGGAAGTGCGCGACGTGACCGATCCGTTGGACGCTGTGGGGAATACGACAAAAGCGGTAACCAAGGGATATGCCATCGGTTCGGCGGGACTTGCGTCCGTAGTACTCTTCGCTTCTTATGTACAGGATCTTCAAAGAGGAAATGAAACTGATTTTGTAACCGCGTTTGATCTAAGCAATCCAAAGGTTATCGTTGGGCTCCTCTTGGGCGGGATGATCCCCTATCTCTTTGCTTCTATTTCGATGCGCGCGGTAAGTAAAGCGGCGGGAAGTGTTGTGAAAGAAGTGCGCCGGCAGTTTGCGGAAATTCCGGGGATTATGGCGGGCACTGCGAAGCCTGATTATGCGAAGTGTGTTGATATCGTAACGAAGGCGGCGATTAAGGAGATGATTATTCCTGCGCTTTTACCCGTCGTGGCTCCGATAGTCGTTGCCTTTGCGCTTGGTGCCCAAGCGCTCGGCGGACTTTTGGTCGGTTCTATTGTGACGGGTATTTTCGTTGCGATCTCAATGACGAACGGCGGCGCGGCATGGGACAACGCGAAGAAATATATCGAAGAAGGACATTTTGGAGGAAAAGGAAGCGAAGCGCACAAAGCGGCGGTCACGGGTGATACCGTCGGTGATCCTTATAAAGATACCGCCGGCCCGGCAATCAATCCGATGATAAAAATTATTAATATTATTGCCCTCTTGCTTGTGCCGTTTCTCTAATACATAATAAAGAAAACATGAGCCCATTTGAACGTATAGAAGGAAATAACTCGGAAGTAAATCCTACAGAAGGAACGATAGAAAAGGAAGGTGCCAAAGAAATTCAAAGAGATGACCTTCTTCCCAAAACGCTTCACCTACTTCGCTCATATTTAGGATTAGAGACCGAAGTGGAGGGATTTCCGAGAACACCCGAGGGGAAATTAGATTTTCAAAAGATAAACGAGAGAGAGCAAAGCAGAAAGAGTGAAGCCATTTTGAAATTGAAACCTCTTCTTGAAACATTCGGTGAGTCGTTGCCGGAAACACATGAGGGGATGCAAGCTCTCGAACAAAAGCTTAGTTTAGAAAATAATGCTCGATTGAGTAAAATAGCGGTCGAGGAAAAAGAACAACAACGCGTATTAATGCAAAGGTTAATTGAAGCCCGCAATAAAGATATTGCTACAGAAGACACAGAACAAAAAAAACGATTTGAAGAGTTACGCAAGCAGGGATTGATCAAAGATCCCCTACGGGGGGAAAACAAGGGAAACGTCATTTTTCCGCCGTTAGATGTAATCAATGGAGGAAACCATGATCTTGGCGACGGTGATATAGATGGTGGTGATATCGGAGGACTTTAGAAACTTAATACTATGAACTTAATCCCCACAGTTATAGAAAAATCACAATACGGCGAGCGTGCGTACGACATCTACTCGCGGCTCCTCAAGGAACGCATTATCTTTTTAGGTGGGGCGATAAACGACGCGGTGGCAAACAATGTAATCGCCCAGCTTCTTTTTTTGGAGCACGAAGATTCAAAAAAAGAAATAAAACTGTATCTGAATACTCCCGGAGGATCGGTAACGGCGGGGCTCGCTATCTATGACACCATGCAGTACGTAAAGCCGGATGTTTCGACGATCTGCGTCGGTATGGCGGCTTCGATGGGAGCGGTATTGCTCGCGGCGGGCAAGAAGGGCAAGCGATTCGCACTCCCCAATTCGGAGATTTTGCTTCACCAAGTGATGGGCGGTGTTGAAGGACAGGCGATTGAAATTGAAATTACCGCGCGGCATATCTTAAAGATCAAAGAAAAGATCAACCAGATCGTCGCGAAACACACGGGACAATCCGTCACGAAGATCGAAAAAGATACCGATCGCGATTTCTACATGACCCCGATTGAGGCGAAGGAGTACGGACTGGTGGACGAGATTATCAAGAACCACAAGTAAGCTCAGGCAATCGCTTCTGGCGATACCGAGCGTTCTTTTTTGCTAAAAAGCCGCCCTGCGCTCTCGCGCCGACGCGCTCCCTGCCGGCCGTCAGGCGGGCGAGAGCTATCGCCAAAAGAATTGCCTTCGCCGTTGCGCTGATTAACTTGTTTAAAGAGCAAGCTTTTGTTATCTCTGATAGCTTCTCATAAAATGAAATTCTCCGCTTTGGGAAACCCCATCTGGGGGTTTCTTAAAAATCAAAAACTTCCGCCGCCGGAAATTTATAGTGAAAACTCCAATATATTGGTTTACAAAAGGAAAACTTTCGCGGTTGAAAAAACGACTCGTGTTGGAAATTTAAGGAAACTGCAGATTTGTATCACTTTTTCATTTTGTGATATATTTATCTCATGAAAGAAGGAGGGATGGAAAATTTAGACGACCATATCACTAGGCGTATCGAAAGGGATAACGCCGAAACGGGGTCAAGAGAAAAAATTAAGAGTGATGAAGGGTACATAGATAAAGACGAAGCATTGGTGACTGCCCATGCGGAAAAGCCATTCCGCGATGCGGCGAGAAACGAGGAGTATGCGAAAGAAGCCCCAGCCGGAACGAAAGAGTTTCTTGATTGGGTTGCCTCGGAAGAGGGAGAAAAAGCGTTAGAGCTTTTTAGGACCCAATCGGGAGCCGAAAAAAGTAGAGCACGAGAAATTCTACTTAATAAAGCAGTTGACGGAATTTTCATTCCAAATCTTATATGGTCTCTTGAACGAGAGAAGGAGCATTTGGATTTGGGTCCCAAGGAAGAAGAAGACAAGAAGCAAACTTTTTTGGGTTCTGTAGACGTGGGCAAAATCATTGCCAAGCCGGAGATAGAAAAGATACTTGACGGGGAAGAAGCCGATAAGCCAAGCAAGGCGGCTTGCGCTGCGCGAATTTTTTCGAATGTTTTGAGGAATGGTAAGTCCGTTAACCCCACAGAAATTTCCAATAATCTACTTATTGTCGGTGAAAAAAGATTAGAAAAGTATGAGAAAGAAGCTGATTTAGCAAGGCGCCTAGTGAGGGGACATTCGGTAGCTGACTGCCTTCGCGAGTTGGCGATGGGGACGTATGTCCGGACCGGATTTTTTCAAGACTCTGCGAAGGAAGCGGAAATTAAGAAGGAAACTGTAAATTTAGTACGTAATTATCTGGGGCTTATTACCGACGTGCGAGAGGGGAAAATTGCCGGTGGCGTTTCGGAATCGTTTAAGAAAAAGCGGGCCTATGATCTTGACGTGGATTTGGAGCGGGCAGGGTTTGTCTTTGACGAAAAGAGCCGAAAATATATTGAAGTAAAATAAGCCAGTTCGGGAGTTGCGGAGTAACGAAGCCGCTATTCCGAAGCGGCTTTTTCGTGATAGAATAGTTCTAATGTCCACGAAAGAAGATCAGATAAAAAATCTATTGACTCGCAACGTCGAGCAGATAATCGAGCGGGATTATTTCGAAAAAGCGCTCACGAGCGGGAAAAAGTTGCGCGTGAAGCTCGGCATTGATCCGACCTCTCCCGATCTCCACTTGGGGCACGCGGTGATTCTTCGGAAGCTCAAGGAGTTTCAGGATTTGGGGCATAAAATTGTTTTGATTATCGGCGACTTTACTGGGCAGATCGGTGATCCATCCGGAAGGACTGAGGCACGTAAAGTGCTCACTGAAAAAGAAGTGAAAGTGAATATGAAAAAGTATCTTGTGCAAGCGGCGAAAGTACTTGATATAAAAAAAGTTGAAATCATTTATAACAGTGCGTGGTTTAAGAAAGAAGGTATCGCGAAAATAGTTGAACTTTCGCGCGCCGGAAGCATCCAGCAAATACTTCGACGCGCGGAATTCAAGAAACGCTTAGAAGAAGGAAACGACATCACGCTTCTCGAAGCGCTTTACCCGTTGTTTCAAGGATACGATTCGGTAATGGTGAAGGCTGATGTGGAAATCGGCGGGACCGATCAGACGTTCAACCTCCTGATGGGGCGGAGGGTCCAGCGCCATTTTGGAATGAAGGAACAGGACATTATTACAACACCTCTCCTCGAGGGACTCGACGGCATAAAAAAAATGAGTAAGAGTTTGGGGAATTATATCGGGCTTACCGACACGCCCGATGATATGTTCGGGAAAATAATGTCTTTGCCCGACAATATGATGCGCCGTTATTTTTTGTTATGCACCGATCGTATGGAAAGCGAAGTGCAGAAGCTTGAAAAAGAACTTTCCCCGCGGGACCTAAAGGCGCGGCTCGCGTTTGAGATCGTAAAAATTTATCACGGAGAGAAAAAAGCGAAGGCCGCGGAGGAGAAATTTACGAAGATTTTTACGAAGAAAGATTTAAGCGCCGCCGAACTGCCGGAGTTCAAGGTCAAAACAAGAAAGCTTTCTGTGCTAGATTTGATTTTGTCTTCTCGGGTAGTCAATCACTCGTCTCTTAAAAGCAAAAGCGAAGCCCAACGGCTTATAAGCCAAGGTGCAATTCAAATAAACGGAGAAACCAAAAAAGATATGCGAGAAATAGTTGAATTAAAAGACGACGATATTTTAAAGATCGGAAAGAAGAATTTTTTCAGGATTAAAATATAGGTAGCTCCTCGTTGTTCAACTCCGCCATTCGCCGACTGGCGGAGCGTTCACCCGAGACATTCTGGATTAATTTGCTTCATACCGCATTGCAGCGGTTGTTCGAGTCCTATATTTTTTTAGCTTAAACTGGATATTTCTTCCAATATTTGTAGAGGATAGGGCTTTCTTTTTTTATTTTGATCGAAACGTCTGGTGATTTTAAATCCCTAAATCTTCCGAAGTAAAATTTCCAGATTTTATTTTTGGCAGGACGTGAAAGCAAAAATTTTACATGTTGCCAATGAAATTTTTGGAGAAAGACCAATATTGTTAGTGATTTTTTATCTTTATGGTTTTTAAGTATTTTTTTAATATTTTCTGCCATAAATCTCTCGCGAAGATATATTCTTATCCACCAAAATAGATTAGTTGTTTTGTTGGGGTTTTTATTGTTGCATTGATATACGTTAGCTTCATTTACTAAATCATAAGGGCCGTCAACGGCATAAAGGATAGTATGGTGATTCTCTCGTCTAATCTTCACGATGTTTGTCCACATATATTTATCTGATCTTACCCACGGATTTTTCAAAAGTATCTCTTTAGTAATCTTCGGAGATTTTGTCCTTTGTTCATAAGAACCAGAAGTAGTTAGATATTCCAAAAGTATGATATCCGGCTTGTATTTTAAAACAGCTTTGGCTTGCCGTTTATCAATATATTTATCCTCTCTACAATTTACCTGGATTAAATTAATCATAATTTGGCACTTGAAAATCTGCGCCTCGGATACTCGGCGCGATTTTCTAAGTGAGCGGGTAAGGGGAATCGCCTCTCGTCTTTACTAAGACTTGAAACCTTCACTCGCTCTTCGCGAGCTGCGGCCCGCGGTTCGATTTCCCCACTATTCTAATAAGACTCAAAAAGCGTATCTTACGATATGCCCTTGAGTCTTATGGAGCGGGTAAGGGGAATCGAACCCCTGTCATCAGCTTGGAAAGCTGAGGTAATGC
>ERZ1292623.262-Hain-H51-01um-R1-262-length-58776-cov-6_pt1 | contig 58776 bp, 73 predicted proteins | sample MGYA00564398_ERZ1292623 | MGnify/ENA primary metagenome ERZ1292623 (study PRJEB36523, sample SAMEA6512633) | groundwater metagenome | collected 2019-01-07 | study: AquaDiva: Metagenomics assemblies of 32 groundwater samples
GAGGGCAAGCACATCAAGCAATCTGGCGGTCGTGGTCAATACGGACATGCGGTTATTACACTGCGTCCCATCAAACCGGGAATTGAGGAACTTAGTGGCAAGGCCGCTAAGTTAAAAAAGAATGTCAAAAGAAGTGACGGTTTCGAATTCGTTAACTCGATTAAGGGTGGTGTAATTCCAAACGAATATATTCCAGCTGTTGAGAAGGGGATTAAAGAGGCAATGGCTAGGGGCATTGTGGCCGGCTTCCCGATGACTAATATTTCAGCCGAACTCACTTTCGGTTCGTATCACGATGTTGACTCAAGCGAGATTGCGTTCAAACTTGCTGGCTCACTTGCTTTCCAAGAAGCGGCCAAGCGCGCCGGCCCGGTTCTGCTTGAACCTATCATGAATGTAGAAGTTATCGTGCCGGAGAAGTTCATGGGCGATATCACTGGCTCGATCTCAAGCAAGCGCGGTCAAGTTGATCAAATTGAAGACAGGCCAGGAGGAGTGAAAGTAATTAAAGCAAAAGTGCCCCTATCAGAAATGTTCGGTTACGTAACTAATTTGCGAAGCATGACTGAAGGTCGTGGCACATTCACCATGACGCCATTCGAGTATCAGATCGTCCCCAAAAACGTAGCCGAAACAATAATTGCCGCCCGCAAATAGCAAAGCACTCCAAGGGCGGCCCTTGGAGTGCGGATGTCACGAACAAGATTAGGTTACTTTCTCGTGTCGTTCGCTCAACTCTCGTCGAGCCCTGACAGCGTCGCGGATCTTGCCCATCGCTTCCGCGACAAGCTTTTCCACCTCGTTCGCTGAAATGCTCACGAACGTGGCATGTTCGATCTGAACGGGGCTCATCCGTTCGCCCGACTCAAGGCCTTCCTGTAGGGTGAGAGCCTTTTGTTCACGATCGGTGAGACCGGCTTCCCGCATCAGATTCGCGAGCGCCTCCTCTACTACGTGTTCTTTTGCCCCAGACGTGCCGATGCCTAGTCCTCGCAAGAACGCGCATCGGTTGCTGTGCGCTGTTTTCATGCCGTCCTCCTTCGTGAGTGTTCTGGATGGTTCTGGGTTTTGAAACGACTCGGATTAATGATTGTGACGTTGTTTTGGTATTAATTTCTTGAATTAAGTTGAATTGGCAAATTAGCAAAAGAGGTGGGCCTGCAAGTTTCGCAGGCCCTGATTCTACGAGTAGACTGGCACACGCACTCGTTCGCGCTTGCTCTCGAATTTAATCAAGGCGGCTCTTTGGACCTCCCCGTTTTGAGCATCGTCGTTGATGATGCTGTCGAGGATAATCGGACTGAGTTCGCCAGTTTCGATTGCCACAAGGCAAAGCTCTCTGTCTTTCGAGCGAATCATCTGACCAAGTAGCCACGAAACCTTGTTGACCTCAAAGGCTTGCGACAGTCCGCCTGAGAGCAAGATTGATTTTGCCCTCTCTGGAATAAATCGACAGAACTCACCGTAAACATCCTCATCGTGATTGCGCGGTGGCTTCCAGCAAAGAACGGCTGAGAAGAGTTGGTGTCGGAGCCATGGCACCCCGCGTTTCATTCCAAGGCGATAAACGAAATTCGCCACTTTCAATTGCAACTCCTTGCGCAAGATCCTTCTCATACTAAGACCCTCCTTTCGCTAGACTACCAGAGCTTGACTTGTTTTACCAGTTCATATAAGATGCTCGTACTTGTAATTTCGGTAGGCAAGCTTGCCTGCCGCAGGCAGGTTGGCATTTATAAGTTAGTTAAGACCTCCAATACCCTCTCGGGCAATGAGGCAAAAATAAATAAACATATGGCAGAAGCATTTGATCGTTCTAAGCCACACTTAAACGTTGGCACAATTGGTCATGTTGACCACGGCAAGACTACTCTCACCGCGGCTATTCTTCATGTCCTCGACATGAATAAGGCGGCAGGTTACGGTGCGCGAGTTGAAGGTATTGACGCAATCGACAAGGCGCCAGAAGAAAAAGCTAGAGGTATTACTATTTCTCTCCACCACAGCGAGTACTGGACACCCAAGCGCCACTACGCACACATCGACGCTCCGGGTCATGCCGACTTCATCAAGAACATGATCACCGGTGCCGCCCAGATGGATGGTGCCATTATCGTGGTAGCCGCCACTGACGGTGTCATGCCTCAAACTCGCGAGCACATCTTACTTGCTCGCCAGGTAGGTGTGAATAAGATCATAGTCTTCTTAAACAAAGTGGACATGGTTGATGACGCTGAAATGGTTGGTCTCGTAGAAGAGGAAGTGCGCGAACTCTTGACTAAGTATAAATACGACGGTGCTAACACCCCAATTATCAAAGGCTCAGGCTTGAAGGGCCTTGAAGCTAAGAGTCTTGACGATGAGTGGGCCAAGAAGATTCTTGAACTTGTAGACACTATCGATACTTATTTCCCAGAACCAGCTCGCGAAATCGACAAGCCATTCTTACTCCCAATTGAAGACATTTTCTCGATTGAAGGTCGCGGTACGGTTGTCACGGGAAGAATTGAGAGAGGAAAAGTGAAAGTGGGCGAGGAAGTTGAACTCGTTGGTTTCAATCCAACAACTAAGACTACCGTGACCGGCATCGAAATGTTCAACAAGCAACTCGATGAAGGCATGGCCGGAGATAACGCCGGTATCCTCCTGCGAGGCTTGAAGAAAGAAGACATAACTCGAGGCCAGGTTATTGCCAAAACAGGTTCTGTTACCCCTCATACTGATTTCGAAGCTGAAGTTTATGTGCTGACTAAAGAAGAGGGTGGCCGTCACACGCCGTTCTTCAAAGGTTACAAGCCACAGTTCTACATTCGCACTACCGATGTGACAGGTGAGATTACTTTGCCAGAGGGCACGGAGATGGTTATGCCCGGCGATACTATTAAAGTGAATGTCAAGCTCGTGGCCCCTGTAGCCCTTGAAAGCGAACAGCGCTTCGCTATCCGCGAAGGTGGCAAGACAGTTGGGGCAGGTGTAGTAACCAAGATCAATGCCTAGTGCAACTAAAGAAAAAGTTAGTTCTCCTAAAACAAAGAGGACTTCTAAGGCGACCAAGACAGCCGCGGCAAGTTCCGGCATTGGCAAACTGCGAATTAAAGTAAGCGCTTATGAGCATAAAGTTCTGGACATGAGTGTGCGACAAATCGTTGATACAGCTATCAGACACGAAGGCGAAGTACACGGACCAGTGCCACTGCCCACAGAGATCACGCGCTACACAGTAAATAGGGGAGCATTCATAGACAAGAACTCGCGCGAGCAGTTCGAGATGCGAGTACACAAGAGAACACTCGATATCGTAAATCCTTCCGGAAAAATAATCGAAGCACTTACGAATATCGAACTGCCTTCCGGAGTTGGAATAGATCTGAAAATGATGTAGGTTTTTTTATGAAATTTTTAATCGGCCGAAAACAGAATATGGCCCAGATCTTCGATGAGAAGGGCCGAGTAACAGGAGTGACTATTGTTAAACAAGAGCCGCTTAAAGTTACTCAAATTAAAACTCTTGAGAAGGATGGCTATGTTGCCACCCAAGTTGGCTTCGGCGTGCAAAAAGAATCCAGAGTAAATAAACCCCAAAGAACTAAAGGTCTGTTCAAGGGTTTCAAAGAAATTAAAGAAGTTAGTGAGCTCGAAAATTTCCAAGTGGGAGATACTGTCGAGGTTAGTGGCACTAGCAAAGGCAAAGGCTTCCAAGGGGTGGTCAAGCGACATGGCTTCCACGGTGGCAGACGCAGTCACGGCCAGAAGCATTCAGAACGTGAGCCCGGCTCGATAGGTGGCGCAGGTCGCGCCGGTGGCCGTGTGGCCAAGGGCATGCGCATGGCCGGCCGCATGGGAGGTGATCGCATTACTGTAAAAAATTTAAAAGTTATCGCAATTGAAGGTGACGACCTGTATCTGTCGGGCGCCGTGCCCGGGCGCAGAGGCACTTTGTTAGAAATCCGAGGCACGAAGCACGAAACACGAAACTAATATGAACGCGCCACTATACAATCAAGAGGGAAAAGATTTAGGGAAGTTGGAGCTTCCGGATAAGATTTTTGGTTTGCCGTGGAATGCTGATCTGGTTCATCAAGTTGTAGTCAGTCAGCAGGGTAATGCTCGCACTCCTGTGGCGCACGCTAAGGGTAGAGGCGAAGTGCGTGGTGGCGGTAAAAAACCTTGGAAGCAGAAGGGTACTGGCCGTGCTCGTCACGGTTCTATTCGCTCACCACTATGGGTAGGAGGTGGCGTAACTCATGGGCCAACAAAAGAGAAAATTTATGCGCGCAAAATAAACAAGAAGATGGCCGCCAAGGCTTGGGCCACTATTGTCTCGCAAAAGTTGCGAGATGGGGAGGTATTTTTCATAGACAAATTAACATTGTCTGGTATAAAAACTAAATCAGCTTCAAGTATTATTTCTAACCTATCCAAAAAGTTAGATAAAAAAGAACTCGTTTACAAAAAAGGTAACAGAGCCCTGATTGCTTTGGGCAAGCGCGATAACGTGGTCGAGAAGAGCTTCCGTAATTTACCAGCAGTTAAAATGATAGAGTGTAGAAATATGAACGCACTCGTTGCCATGACTTACAAATTCATTTTCTTTGTAGACTATAAGTAATTTTATGTCAGTTATCAAACGCCAATATCTCACGGAACGCTCTAGTCTTCTTTCAGAAAAAGGCATATATTCTTTCGTTGTCACAAGTGAGGCAAATAAAAGTGAAATTGCTAAGGCCTTAGAAACTAAATATAAAGTTAAGCCCATAAACGTGCGAGTAATTAATACCAAAGGCAAAGTTGTGGTCAGGGGTTACAAAAAGGGTCGCAAAGCGGGTATGCGCAAGGCTTATGTTAAATTTCCAGCCGGTACTAAAATAGAATCTGTTTAGTTCGACTACGCTCACTATAAATAATCATGAAGAAATACAAGCCAACAACTAAATCTCGCCGCGCTATGACTGGTATTAATTACCGGGAAGTTCTGTCGGGTGACAGGCCACACAAGGCTCTTGTCTCGGGTGGCAAGCGTAGGCAAGGCCGGGCCAGTTGGGGCAGGATCACTATGCGTCACAAGGGCGGCGGTTCTAAACGCTTGTTTAGAGATGTTGATTTTATGTACGCCAAGAAGGATATCCCTGCCCGTATTGAGACACTTGAATACGATCCAAACAGAAGCGGCTTCGTAGGACGTGTCGTTTATGCTGACGGTGAACGAAGTTATGTGCTCCTGCCCACGACACTTAAAGTTGGTGATTCATTTGTAACGGGCGAGAAAGTGGCTATTAAAGTGGGCAACCGCTTACCTCTTAAAAATATTCCTACTGGCACATTTGTTTTTAATATAGAGTTGCAACCAAAGGGTGGTGCCAAACTTGTGCGCTCTGCAGGCGTCTTTGCTGAAGTACTTGCCCGTGACGGCGGTTTCGTTAACGTACGCATGCCCAGTTCCGAAATACGCAAGATTGATGAGAACGCCTGGGCCTCGATTGGTTCTGTTTCGAATCCAGAAAACATGCTGGTTAACTATGGCAAAGCCGGCAGATCACGCTGGAAAGGCATCCGTCCCACAGTCCGTGGCACAGCTATGAACCCAGTAGATCATCCATACGGCGGAGGTGAAGGTCGCCAGGGCCGTGGTACCAGACGTGCCAAAACGCGTTGGGGCAAACCGGTAGGCAAAGGCCAAAAGTCCCGCCGCCCCAAGAAGTATAGCAACGTATTTATAGTCTCAAGACGCCGCGTCGGCAAGAAGAAAACTGTCTAGTAATTGAGAAACGGCCCGACAATTGCCGGGCCGTTCTTTGATCGCGGGCGACGGGTCACATCCCCATCCCTCCGTAAGGGGGAGGGTGGTAGGGTGACCTATAGGCTTCCTCGTTGGCCTTCTTTATCGCTGCGGCAATCCGGAGCTGCTCGTCTTCTGGCAGTCCAGAGAACCACACCTCGAGCTCGCGCACTGCGCGCATGCCGAGGTAGACAAGGGCGACCCCGCCGAGAGCGAGAACAACCCAGAATCGCCACCAGCTCTCCACGTTGTAGAACGCCCCGGTAAGTGTCCCCACAGTTACCGCGGCGGCAAGCACGACGTAGCCGATTGTTCTCATGACCTATGGACCCCCTTCCCTTTCCAAACAGCTGCGCACCCGTTTGAGTATAACGCAACAGAGCCCTCGCTGGTAGTGAGAGCTCTGTCCAGCTTAGGGCATGGATTAAGAAGTTCATATTTGTTGTGGATTGGTTGGTAATATCGATTTTCGCTTGACAGGTTATTTATTTGGGTATAGTCTAGATATACATGAATCGTTTTGTCATAACTTCCCGATCGATTTGCATTGAGACCTCAACTAAGATGTGGGGTATGTTTTCCCATTTCTATTTTAAACAACATATGCGCGGGTAATTAATACATAAATTAGTAAGCAAGAACCCCGCGCAGAAATGTGTGGGGTTCTTCTTTTCCCGAGGGGAGGGATCATCAGTACTGATCTCCCCCCGGGGCAAGTGCTCTCACGACACCAATTGGTGCGTGATAGGTCTTTGAGGCTAATCCCGACATTCTGTCGGGACGCCCGATCAAAAACACAGTTTTTGATTTAGGGAGGTCTTTATGTGCGTGAGGCGTTGTGAGTTGCCGTGGGTGCCCGGTTCGTCTGACCCGTGTAGCATCCCGGAGCATCTCCGAGGCAGTGCCCCAAGCGAACCTGGCCCTGACTCCAGAGAGGAGGAGGTTTCCCGGCGTGAGGACGGGTTGTCTACACCCGGTCCAGCCTATTTCCCCGAGGGTGCTCTCTAGCTTCACCCCCTCCGACATCTGTCGGAGGGGCAACTTGCAAATTATTAGGTTAAGAGTAGTTTTATGGACATGAGTCCCGTTAGAAGCTTCGGGATTCACGCCACCATGCTACATATTATCAACGCCAAATATAGTGTTAGCTTCTAACGGGATGAGAATAATTAACAAAGACAAGTTAGGGAAAGGCCTGCCTGCCGGCAGGCAGGAGTACAAAAAGGCTGATTTTAAGGACGCAAATAGCTTGCGTAAATTTGTTTTGGCTGTACGCAAGGCTGTGGCTGATGCCAAGAAAGACAAGATGAAAAAAGTGGCAGTTATCCTGAAAGAGATTCACAAGTTCGGGATTGGCGAGAGAGAATTGGGTGAGATAATTGCTCGCGAGGTACTGATTGCTGATTATGAATTTACTAAATACTTGAGCAAGCCAAAAGAGGGCTGGAGCTTTATTTCTGGATTTGCTCTTATCGGTAAAGTTAGTAAGGAGTTTAAGGTGGGAATTGAGAGGGGCAAAATAATTGCGGGAGAAGTTAACATGACTCGCGAGCTGGCTAATACTCCGGGTGGCGAGATGGTTCCCAAGACTCTTGCCTTAGCCGCTCGAGAAGCAGTTAAAGATTTGCCCAACACAAAAATAACAGTACTTGGCAAAAAGGAACTTGAGAAGCTGGGGATGGGAGCAGTGCTCGGTGTAGCCAAGGGCTCGCCAGAAGAGCCGCAATTTATTGTTGTGGAGTATCGCCCCCTAGCCCCCTCTTATGATAAGAGGGGGAACAAAGGGGGAGATATCGTTCTGGTTGGCAAAGGCGTGACCTTCGATACTGGGGGACTCAATCTCAAGCCTACTGATGGCATTAACGACATGCACTTGGATATGTCCGGTGGTGCGGCTGTGATACACGCTGTTGCACTTGCTGCTAAACTTGGTGTGAAGAAAAATATAGTGGCGCTTGTGCCCGCGGTTGAGAACATGCCCGGAGGTTACTCATATAGACCCGGCGATATTCTTAAGTCGTTATCTGGCAAAACTATTGAGATCAAAAATACTGATGCTGAAGGCAGAGTAATTCTCGCCGACGCTCTCACCTACGCCAAGAAGTTTAACCCAAGATTAGTTATTGATGTCGCAACTCTAACTGGCGCGGCTTGTGTCGCCCTTGGCGAACGCGCCTCGGCTATCTTCACGCGTGATCAAGAGCTTGAAAAGTTGACGAGGGAACTGGGAGAGAAGTCAGGCGATTATGTTTGGCCGATGCCCATGTGGGAAGAGTATGAGAGTGAAGTGAAGGGAACATTCGGCGATGTAGCTAATCTTGGCAAGAAGGGCAGGATGGGCGGAGCAATCTCGGGCGCAATGTTCTTACTGCAATTCACCAAAGATTACCCCAAAAGTACAAAGTGGATGCACATAGACATGGCCCCCACAATGACAGCTACAGACGACGAGTTTCTAGCCAAAGGAGCCAAAGGCAGTCCCGTCAAGCTCCTGCTTGCCTTGATTGAGAGTTACTGAAAGTTTGTAGAGAGACATTCGTCGTGTATAATATGAAAGTGAAAACACTTAACTGGACAAACGTAATAAAGAAATACAAGGGACTATGGGTTGGATTCAAGAACGACAACAGGACCGTTATCGCTTCTGGTAGAACTCCAGCTGAAGTTATTAAGAAGGCAAAAAGTAGCGGATATGAAAATCCAATACTTTTCAGAGTGCCCAGCAGGCTAGTTGCCTTCGTTGGGATAATAGATGAAATTTCCATACGCTAAATTTGGTAGAGTTGGGAGTGAAATTATTAAACGCCCCGTTGTTCCAATTGAAGTTAAATTTGAAGATGAAACCGTCCTTTACGATGCCTTGATAGACTCCGGAGCGGATATTTGTATATTCGATGCTGCAATTGGCGAACAACTTGGTATCAACATAATTTCTGGAATCCCAATTGTTTTTGGTGGAGCTGAATATTCCAAGGGTTCTGCGGCATATTTGCATCAAGTCAAAATAAAGATTAAAAATAAAGAAATAAAAACGCAAGTTGCCTTTACATACAACATCGCTAACCATGGTCATGGCCTTTTGGGGCAAAAAGGGTTTTTCGATAAATTTGCAATCAAATTTGATTATTCCAATGATGTTGTAGATATTAGTTCCAGATAAAATACCAAAGGCAGCCCGGTCAAACTCCTACTTACCATCATTGAGAACTTTTAGGCCTTTTTTTGAAAAGAAATTAGCCCGCGATGTTTGGTCGGGGCTAAAGGTTCCCGGTCTCGTCTTTGATTTTCTCCATTATTCGCACTGGAATCGCATTTTCCTTAAGACAGTCACACTTATCAAGTTGTGTGCCAGCAAGTTTGCTGGCATGTGGTAATTGCCATTCCATATTAAGCGTTTGGCGGTCTCTAATTCGCAACAAAGGCAAGTGCCTTACGCCGTTGCAAACGATGTAGTGATAGCACTCACCGGCCTGATAAGCTAGGAATACCCGTATTTCCGAATTTCCTTCCATACCTCCTCCTCTTGTTCAAGTATACACTCTCTTGCGTGGTAATTGCTTGCGTGATAGGATAGCCTTCGTCCCGCGTAGCCTTGTGCGAAGTGGGACTCACGTCTATTATGTCACGATCGTTATACAAAGGCCCTTACGTTGACCCACGTGTTACTAAAAAAATAGTGGGGAAAGATCCGATGAAAACCGGCCTTATTAAGACTTGGGCTAGAGATAGCGTAATTAGTCCTGACATGGTTGGTTTTGCCTTCGGTGTGCATAACGGTAAAGACTTTATTGAGGTGAAAGTAGTTGAGGAGATGGTTGGACATAGACTGGGCGAATTTTCCCAGACTCGCAAATTTACTAAACATGGTGGCAAGATGCAGAAGGAGCAAGAGTTAAAGGCTAAAGAAGCCGAGATTGCCTCGGCCAAATCTGCCAAAGAAGCAGGCGAAGCCGCAAAAAAGTAAGAAGTAATAAGTAATATGAATCCCATTAGAAGTATGTCTCAATTAAGTCACTGCGATATGTCAGGCGTATATACAATTAACGTAAGTAACTTCTAACGGGATGAAAGCGAGTTTAAACAATTATAGGCAAGCTCCACGAAAAGTCAGATTAGTAACAGATCTTATTAAGGGCAAGAGCGTAGAGAAAGCCAAAACAGAACTTGCGCATCTCTCTAAACGCGCTTCTACGCCTATTCTTAAACTTTTAAATTCAGCGATTGCTAACTCAAATTTAAATTTAAATGAGAGTGATAAAAATAACTTGTTTATAAAAAGTATTAGCGTAGACAAAGGGATTGTCTTGAAAAGGAGTATGCCACGCGCTCATGGTCGCGCATTTCCAATACACAAGCACACGTCGCACATCAAGTTAGAATTAGCCAGAAAATCATGAGTCATACAGTACATCCATACGCACATAGATTAGGAATTTTGCGAGACTGGAAGAGTCGCTGGTTCGTGGCGCGCATCAAGAAGCCTCTTTACAGACAGAATTTGAAAGCCGATGTGATGTTGCGCGAGACACTTGAAAAAGAGTTGCGTGCTTTCCTTGTTGATTCTATCGAAATTGAAAGAGGAGAGAATTATTTGAGAGTGATAGTGAAAACTGCCAGACCGGGTTTGATAATTGGTCGCTCCGGTGAAGGTTCAAATAAGCTCAAAGAGACTATTGTAAAAAGATTAAGAAAGTTAGGCGCCAATATTCCAAGAGATGTGCGTTTGCAGATTGAAGAGGTGCGCTCTCCCTAGAGTCATGCCCAAATTGTGGCGCACATGATTGAAGAGGCCATAGAAAAGCGCACACCATTTAGACGCACTCTCAAACAGAGTATTGAGAAGATTATGGCTAATAAAGACGTTAAGGGAGTGAAGATTACACTTTCGGGTAGACTGGACGGTTCAGAAATGGGTCGGGTTGAGTCGCTCATGAAGGGGCGTTTGCCATTGCAAACTCTGCGAGCCGATATTGACTTCGCAAAGGGCCGAGCTCGCATGCCTTACGGAGATATTGGCATAAAGGTTTGGATTTATAGGGGAGAGATATTTGCTGAAACGCAAAACGCAAAACGCAAAACGCAAAATTAATATGGGAATGTTGGTACCAAAAAAAGTTAAATATAGGAAGTGGCACACGATGCGTCGTAACCCAAAACGCGTGGGCCTAGATAGTCGTGGCACGGAATTATCTTTCGGGTCATTTGGTTTGCAAGCACTTTCGGCCGGGCGAATTAAGTCTAATCAACTTGAAGCATCAAGGAAAGCGATGTCGCGGGTCATTAAGAAGACAGGCAAAATTTGGATTCGCGTTTTTCCAGATATGCCGTATACTGCTAAGCCCGCGGAAGTGAAGTTAGGTAAGGGCAAGGGTGATGTGCAAGGTTATGTTGTGCCAGTTCGTGCCGGGAGAGTTCTGTTTGAAGTTGAGGGTTTAACGGAGTTAGAGTCGCGAGATGTTCTGCGTAAGGCTGGCTCTAAACTGCCGGTCAAGACTAAAATAATTGTTAGAGCATAATGCGAGTAAAGTATGGAAGACACAAAAACAAAACATAAAATGTCTGGGATAGTAGTGGGAGACAAAATGAACAAGACTCGAGTCGTTTCTGTTGAACGTTTCGCTAAGCATCCCAAATACGGCAAGTTCATTCACACCAGTAAAAAGTACAAAGCTCACGATGAAACTAACTCAACCCATGTTGGTGATAAAGTGACTATAGAAGAATGCCGGCCTATCTCACGCGATAAGCATTTCAGAATTGTATAATCCCATTAGAAGTATAGTTATATAATGTCAATAAACATGTCAAATTTACACACAATTAACGTAAGTAACTTCTAACGGGATGATTCAACCACGAGCAATAGTAAAAATAGCTGACAACACCGGAGCCAAAATTGGGCGTATTTTCAAAGTGCTCGGCGGTTCTAAACGCAGATACGCTCGCGTAGGCGATTTGGTTGTGCTATCTGTCCAAACAGCCGAACCTCGTAAGATGGCCAAGAAGAAGGAAGTGCATAGGGCCGTGGTTGTGAGGCAAAGGGCCAACATGCGCCGTTCTGACGGATCTTATATCAGGTTTGATGAGAATGCAGTTGTGCTAGTTGACGTTAAGAATGAACCTAAAGGAGCACGTGTTTTCGGTCCTGTGCCTAGAGAGTTAACAGAAATGGGATTCCAGAAGATAGCCTCACTTGCGCCAGAGATTGTATAAATATATGAATATCAAGAAAGGGGATAATGTCATAATTTTGGCCGGGAAAGACAAAGGCAAGAAAGCCAAAGTTTTACGCGTTTTAAAAGCAGAGGGTAAATTGGTAATAGAGGGAGTGAATGAAGTAAAAAAACACAGACGACCCAAAAAAGCGGGAGAGAAAGGTCAAATAGTAACAATCTCCATGCCTATTGACGTTTCAAACGTGGCTCACTTTTGTGACAAGTGTAAAAAAGGCGTTAGGCGTGAACACAAACATGATTGATGTTAAGGCACAATTTGAAAAGTCTATCCCAGCCCTAATGAAAGATTTGGGGGTGACTAATAAACTTGCCTTGCCAAGATTGGAAAAAGTGATTGTTTCCGTTGGTACGGGCTCTTTCAAAGACAAAAAGAAAATTGATGTGGTTATGGATCGTCTGGCTAAGATCACTGGTCAGAAACCGGCTCGAACAGTGGCCAAGAAATCTATTGCCACGTTCAAGTTGCGCGCCGGCGATCCGGCTGGAGCCAAAGTAACACTGCGAGGCGCACGTATGAATGACTTTTTGAATCGCTTGATCAACGTAGCTATCCCACGTGAACGAGACTTCAGGGGCCTTAAAGAGAGCTCTGTAGACGAAATGGGCAATCTCTCAATAGGCTTCAAAGAACACACTATTTTCCCCGAGACCGCTGATGAAGACCTAAAAGATGTGTTCTCGTTCGGTATAACCATAGCTACCACGGCAAAGAATAAGAAAGAAGCCTTGGCACTTTTCCACGCTCTCCACTTCCCATTTAAGAAGTAGTCTACTATAATTTTTACAGAGGAGGACCCGGCCATGTCTCTCCGATTTGCTGTGGAAATTCCAGAACCAACGCCCCGCAATGTGGTTACGACCACCCAGATGAAATGTGGTCATGTCCACGAATGTCTGGGTGATGCCCATCAGGCGATCTGTGGTGCGTATGTATGCCGTGCTCATGATTACGTTCATCGCTTCTGCACGGCTACGTACTGCGTTGCCAGGATCCCCCAGACATAGCGCGCAACACACTCACTCCAGCATGCCCCCGTAGCGGTTCGCCGCTACGGGTTTTTTATTCACGCAAATTATGGTATAACCGAAGAAGGAGGATCTCCATAAAATGAGAACCAGAACTCGCGGCAAATGGAAGTGCGGTGGAGTCTGCAAACGGATGCTAGAATCAAGTGACGTTCGCAATCTAACGAAATGCGGCAAGACAGTCTGTAACGACTGTTTCCCACGCCACAAGATCTGTCAGAGAGGCAAGTGCATGGCCGGTTCGCAAGCGGCCAGCCACGGCCACGAAAACGCCACCGGCGACTAGCCACCCAAAATGTTCGAGCCCCGGCCTCGAACATTTCCCCGTGCGGGTAGGAAGAAAGGAGAACTAGATGACTCCAGAGGAAAGTCAGGCTTTACGAGATAGGGCCCTCCAGTTGTTCGCGGAAAAGAGAAATATGGATGCCGACGATCTTTCTAACAGGCTTGGTCAGACCAGTCACGTTGCTCTGGTTGTAATCAAGCAATTGGAGAAAGATAATTTTGTTCGCGTCTCGCCCAAGCAACCCGGCGAGCATCATCCAGACGAGTTAAGTCAGTACAGTGTAGTCTACGGAATCTCGCTTTAGGTTTCACTTCTTTACCCCGTAGTAAGCTTCGCTTTACTACGGGGTTGCTCTTTTTGGGCTAAATCCGCCTCTGGCGGATCGCCCGAACATTACTTTTGCAATGTTTTAGGGGGTGTGATAGGATAAAGGGGTTCTAAGAATAGTCTCGCTAGACTGCCTGGCAGGTCCGGGTAAGTGGCGGGACCAAAATTATTCTTCAATTTCATTCAGAACAAGTGGCAAAAAAGAGCACAATTGCACGGTCGAAACGGACGCCTAAGTACAAAAGTCGCGTGGTGCGACGTTGTTTCAGATGCGGCCGCAAACGCGCTTATATGCGTGACTTTGACATGTGTAGGATATGTTTCCGCGAGGCGGCAAATGAAGGACGTATCCCCGGCATTAGAAAAGCATCGTGGTAGTTCGACTGCGCTCACTATAAATAAACTATGGATCAAATTTCTGACATGTTAATTAGAATCAAGAATGCCGGTAGCGCCCGGCAGGATTCTACAATTGTGCCTTATTCTAAACTTAAGTTTGAGATTGCGAATGTTCTATTGAGTGAAAGTTATATCAAATCTTTTTCGGTTAAAGGTAAAAAAGTACGCAAGCACATAGAAGTAGAAATTGCTTATCGAGACGATGGCTCTGTTCGCATAACTGATGTTAATCGCATTTCTAAATTATCAAGACGCGTTTATCTTGGTGCTAAAGATATCAGACCCGTTAAACAGGGCACTGGCCTGCTCGTGCTCTCTACCCCCAAGGGTATCCTGTCAGGCAGAGATGCCCGCAAGCAGATGGTCGGAGGTGAAGCGTTATTTAGTATCTGGTAGTTCGACTACGCTCACTATAAATAATTATGTCACGTCTAGGCAAAAAAGAAATAAAGATCCCCTCTGGAGTAACTGTCACTCAAGACGGTAATTCTTTGCGTTTTAAAGGACCTAAGGGAGAATTAAAGCGTGACTTTTTAACCGAAATCGTGGTAACTGTTTCCGGTGATTCTATTACTCTTGCTTTGCGAGGCAATCCTACTGTATTCGGCCGATCGCTTTGGGGAACATACAGTTCGCACATTAGAAATATGATTAAGGGTGTGACCGAAGGTTTCTCGGAGAAACTCTTGATCGAGGGCACGGGATATAAGTGGAGTGTGTCGGGAACTAATTTGGATCTATCTCTCGGTTTCTCGCACCCTGTCAAATTACCCATTCCAGCTGGTCTCACGGTTAAAGCAGAAAAAGGCGAGCTTGTAATAATAGGGATAGATAAAGAAATTGTGGGCAGTTTCGCGGCTCTAGTCAGGAGTTTAAAAAAACCAGAGCCCTATAAGGGCAAGGGCATTAGGTATCACGATGAGGTAATTGAACGCAAGCAAGGTAAGAGATCTACGGCATAATCATGAATAAAGCAAAAGAGAAACAACAAAAGAGAGTAACGAGGCACAGGAGAATTCGTGCTAAGCTAAGTGGCACGGCAGAGCGCCCTCGATTGTCAGTCTACAAATCCAACAGAGCTATCTACGCTCAAATCATTGATGACGATAAGGGCGTCACTTTAGTTGCAGGAACAGAGGTAAATGAATTGGTCAAGAAGGCGCTTACAAAAAAAATCACGAGAGTAGTTTTTGACCGGGGAGGTTTTAATTATACTGGTAAAATTAAACAGTTCGCCGATGAAGCCAGAAAAGCCGGACTAGAATTCTAAATTATTTATGGAAAACGATACAACAAAAATTATTCCCGCAATTCCTGAGACAGAATTAGTCCCAGAGACAGAAAAGAAAGCCAAAAAGACTTTCTCTTTTGTGGGCAAAGAGCGCGATAAACGCGGAGGTGGTAATAGAGGTGGCAGAGGCAAGCGCGAGCGCGCTCGTTCAGACATGGCCCAGAACATGATAAGCATCAGACGTGTAGCTCGCGTAGTTTCTGGCGGACGCAGATTTTCATTCTCTGTTACGATGGTAGTAGGAGATCGTAACGGTAAAGTGGGAGTGGGCATGGGCAAGGCGGGCGACACAACCCTTGCTATTGATAAGGCTATCAAACATGCCAAGAAGCACATGATCAGTGTGCCCATGACCAAAAGTAAAAGCATAACAAGAGAGACTAGCGCTAAGTTCTCTTCATGTAGAGTTTATATTCAACCAGCGCCGGGTAGAGGTCTCTCGGCTGGTGGCTCGGTGCGAACTGTTCTTGATTTGGCTGGTCTTACCGACGTGAATGCCAAAGTGCTTTCACGTAGCAAGAACAGATTCAATAATGCCAAAGCGGCAATTTTGGCTTTAAGCAAATTAAGATAACTTTTAAATTTCGATTTCTAAAATGCAATTACATAACTTAAAATCTAAAACCAAGCGCAAATTCGGCAAGACTGTCGGCCGAGGTGGTAAGCGTGGCAAAACTTCCGGCAAGGGAGGCAAGGGTCAAACGGCTCGTGCTGGTCACAGAGTCCGTCCCGAAGTGCGCGATGTAATCAAGAAGTTGCCCAAACTGCGTGGCTATCGCCAGAAGAGTTTAAATAAGCTCGCCAGTGTCATAAACGTTGGCGACTTAGAGAAGCGCTTCGAATCTGGCGCAGTTTTGAATCCCAAAGTTCTTGGTCTGAAGGGAAAGGTTAAAATTCTCGGTGACGGTGAATTAACCAAGAAATTCATTATCGAGAATTGTTTTGTTTCAGAAAGTGCAAAAAATAAGATAGAAAAAGCTGGTGGTACGATTAACTAATCCACGTAACTAATTTATGAAAACTTTTGTAGAAAAATTAAGCTTACTCTTCTCGGACAAAAGCTTGCGCAAGCGCATACTCTTTGTTTTGGGTGCTCTTATTATTTTCCGTGCTCTTGCCGCTATTCCATTACCAGGGGTATCAGTTGGTTCACTTTCCAATTTCCTTTCCAACAATCAATTTTTAGGGCTACTCAACATTTTCTCCGGTGGTGGTTTGGCCAATCTTTCGATTGTTATGCTGGGTGTGGGCCCTTACATTACGGCCACGATCATCATGCAACTTTTAACTATGGTTTTCCCCAGGCTCAAAGAGATGTATCACGAAGAGGGTGAACTTGGTCGCAAGAAGTTTTCGCAGTACTCACGTATGCTGGCTGTGCCACTCGGCATTCTTCAAGGATTGGGTCTTATGGCCCTTTTGACTAGTCAGAACATTTTAGAGCCTATGCAAGGTTTCGAAAAAGTTGTAAGCCTTATTGTAATTACAGCTGGTTCGATCTTACTTATGTGGCTCGGTGAGCTTATTAATGAATTTGGCATTGGCAACGGTGTTTCCATTATTATTTTCTCGGGTATTGTGGCCAGTATCCCCACATCAATTGCCAGAGCACTGTTCACTTTCGAGATTAGTCAATTACCAGTCTATCTCTTATTTTTAATTATTGCTGTTTTGATAGTAGCTGGTGTAGTGCTCGTAACAGAAGCTGAACGGCCTATCCCTGTGACCTATGCCAAACGAGTGCGAGGCATGAAGATGTACGGTGGCCAATCTACTTACCTGCCACTGCGCCTTAATCAAGCGGGCGTGATTCCTATTATCTTCGCGCTATCTATCCTACTTTTCCCTCAAATGATCACTAATCTATTATCTGGATCAGGCAACGCGATTATTCAAAAAGTTTCAGGTCTTGCCAATACTATTCTTCAGAACCAACTTGTCTATGGCATTTTGTATTTTATTCTTGTTTTCGTTTTCACGTATTTCTACACAGCTATTACTTTTGATCCACACGCAACTTCAGAGAACCTTCAAAAGTCCGGCGCGTTTATCCCCGGCACTCGTCCAGGCGCTTCTACCACCGAGCATCTTTCGCAAATAGTTACTCGCCTCACGACTTTCGGCGCCCTATTTTTGGGCATCATCGCCGTCTTGCCAATTGTTATGCAAAGCGTTACGGGGATCACAAGTCTCGCTATTGGTGGCACCGGACTGCTAATTGTTGTCTCGGTAGTCATAGATCTAATCAAACAATTAAACGCCCAACTCTCCGTCCGCGAGTATTAACAGCTAACAAGCGAAGAAGCTAATGCAGCTGGGAACCTACATCATTATTGGTCGGTCGGGGTCAGGTAAGGGGACACAAGCTAAGCTCTTGATTGAAGAGATTAAGAGGCGTGACCAGGAACACGGTGTTTTTTATCTCGAATCGGGGGACGGCTTTAGGCAGTTACTCACGGACGATAATTTAACGGCGGAACTTGCTCGTCAGATTAGTGATGCAGGTCAGTTACAGCCGGCATTCTTGGCTATACATGTTTGGTCACACTTATTTATTTCAAACATGAAGAGCAACGAGCACTTGGTGATAGATGGTACACCTAGGAAATTAAACGAGGCGAGAATTTTGGCGGGCGCATTGCGATTCTACGGCAGAATCAAACCGACAGTTATATATGTTGATGTTTCGCGCAAGTGGGCTACAGAACGACTCCTTGCCAGGCATCGCAGTGATGACGAGATCAAAAATGTTGAGGGCAGATTAAACTGGTTCGATACTGACGTGTTGCCGGCCATAGAATATTTCCGCGACGAACAAGACTTCCGAGTGATTGATATTAATGGCGAGCAAGAGATTGAAAAAGTTCACAATGAAATCATCAGTAAAATCTTCTAGAGAAATCGAAATAATGCGTGAGGGAGGTAGACGTCTCTCAAATATTTTGCGTACTGTAAGCGAGCGAGTTGTGTCGGGTGTGCGTGCAGACGAGCTTAACGAGCTGGCCGAGAGCTTGATTAGAGCGGGGGGTGATCGGCCAGCCTTCTTGCATTATAAGCCAGATTTTGCCAGTAAGCCATTCCCTGCCACTTTGTGTGTCTCTGTGAATGATGAGATAGTGCACGGTATCCCCTCCGACCGCGTTTTAAAAGAAGAAGATATTGTGGGCCTTGATTTGGGACTCGAACACGAAGGTCTTTTTACTGACATGGCCGTAACGGTTGCAATTGGCAAAATAAGTGATGCAGATAATAAACTTATGCAAATAACTCGAGAAGCGCTTACGAGTGCCATTGCCGTAGTGAAAGGGGGAGTGCCTGTTGGGGAGATTGGCAAGGCGATAGACAAAGTAGTGCGACCGGCAGGCTTCGCCATAGTTACTGAACTCGGAGGCCATGGTGTGGGGCACGCTATCCACGAGCCACCATTCATTTCTCACAGTGCTCAACCAGACAAATCAGGCAACACGGGAAATAATAAGGGTGAGAAATTAGAAATAGGCCAAACAATTGCAATAGAACCAATGATCAACGCCGGTGGGCCTGATGTAATCTTCGACGAAAAAGATGGCTACACAGTTCGTACTGCCGACAAAAGCAACAGCGCCCACTACGAAGTGACATTGGCTATAACCGAAAAAGGAGCAGATGTCCTAACCCCCATTTTCTGGTAATATAGTTGCCTATGCATAGCACAAAGTACGAACGATCGCTGATTATTGTTAAGCCGGATGCCATACAGCGCCGGCTCCTGGGGGAGATTATTCATCGTTTTGAACGTAAGGGGTTGGATATTGTAGGGATGAAGATGATGGAACTTGGGGATGTGCTATTGGACGAACATTATGCTCATCACAAGGACAAAGCTTTTTTCCCTAAATTGAAGAAATATATGCAATCTGCTCCTGTTGTGCTTATGGCTATTGCTGGAGTGGATGCTGTGGCCACAGTGCGCCTTATTGTGGGACCTACTAAGTCGCGAGAGGCGTCAGCGGGAACAATCAGAGGAGACTTCGCCATGAGTGTCCAGACTAATATAGTTCACGCCTCTGATACTCGAGAGAGTGCCGAGAAAGAAATTAAGCGATTTTTTGATGAAAGCGAGCTTTGTGAGCGCCCAAGGCATGATTTGCCTTATATATACTCGCCTGACGAGCTGGAATAAAAGTAGACGAATAAGGGCTCGACCGACCCGAAGGGGACCTTCGGGTTTAGGGGAAAGATTGTGGAAAAGTCGTGGATGAATTGGCTTAATTGTGGCTCAAAAGTTTTTCTAATTCCTTGACATTATGTATGCGGGTTCTAACATTATATGTAGGACTACTTATTGCCAACTAGCTGCCACGTTCAGGGCTCGCCCGTTAATAAATAGTCGCAGGTTCTCTACACGAGACCGCGCAGGGTGCCCACCTAGTGATTTGCTAGGTTCTGGCTTATAAGTAGCCCTAAGCAAGCCGCCACCGCAAGGTGGTTGTTTGCTTTTCGTGCTATTATTTACTAGCAAATGACCCGCGATACGGTCAAAATTCATTTTTTTGGGGGGGCCGGTGATGTGACCGGTTCTAATTTTCTTATTGAGACAACTAAGTTACCCAAAAATATAAAAATTTTGGTTGACTGTGGTATGTTTCAAGGCTCTAAGATATGTGACGAGAAAAATCGCCAAGCTTTTCCCTACGATCCTGCTCAAATAGATTACTTAATGGTTACGCACTCTCACATAGATCACGTGGGCAGGATTCCCAAATTAGCGCGCGACGGATTCCGAGGCAAAATAATTTCTACCCCGCCCACTAAGGAGTTGGCCGAGGCTATGCTAATTGATAGTCTGGGCGTGCTCGAAAAAGAGGCTCGTCACGAAGGCTTGCCGCCCTTTTACGACGAAAGTAATGTAATGAGTGCAATGAGCTTGTGGCAGACACTCAACTATCACGAGGTACTAAATATCGGGCCGATTGGTATAACTTTGCGCGATGCGGGTCACGTGTTGGGATCAGCCATGATCGAGTTCCATTATAATGGCAAAAAAATAGTGTTCACGGGCGACTTGGGCAACACGCCCACACCCTTATTGCGCGATACGGAAGTAATCAGTGATGCTAATGTGCTCTTGATAGAGAGCGTGTACGGCGATCGCAATCACGAGACGCAAGTAGAACGCAAGCGCAAACTCGAAAGCGTGATAGAAGATACATTCAAGAAGCGGGGCACGCTTATGATCCCGGCATTTTCACTCGAACGCACACAAGAGATCTTGTACGAAATAGAGCGCATGATGGAACAGGATCGCATCCCGCTTATTCCAGTTTATGTAGATTCGCCACTTGCCATTAAAGTGACTGATATTTATAAAAAATATGAAAGTGAATACTTTAATAAAGATGTGAAATATATTATGAATTCAAGCAACGAGATTTTCTCATTCCCACAATTGCAATTTACTCACAGCACTGATGATTCGCGCGCGATCGACAAATCGCCTCTGCCCAAGATTGTGATAGCCGGATCGGGGATGAGTAATGGCGGTAGGATCTTGCATCATGAGAAGCGTTTCTTGCCCGATAAGAACAGCACGCTCTTACTGGTTGGTTACCAAGCATTTGGCACACTGGGCCGACGTTTACAAGAAGGACAGAAGCGAGTGCGCATTATGGGTGAAGAGGTAGACGTGCGAGCAAGGGTAGAAACAATAGGTGGATACAGCGCACACAAAGATTCCGATGCACTTCTCGAGTTCGTCGCTTCAAACACTGACACACTCGAGCATGTGTACACGATTCTAGGCGAGCCAAAGTCGAGCATGTTCTTGGCCCAGAGAATAAGAGATTATCTGGGAATAAGAGCAACAGCGCCAGCCACGGGCGAAGTCGTCGAAATAGAAGTGTGAGATTAATGATGAAATGTTAAAATTTGCAATTTGCAAACAATGATTTGGGGAAAATGAGACAATGTGCAAATGGGCAATTTGAAAACAATGAACGAAATGAAAAAATTGCAGAAACAAAATGTTGGCAACGCCGGGGAATATTACATAGCCGCTAGACTTTCGGCGCTCGATTTTACAGCAACTATCACACTTGGGCGAGCTGAAAAATACGATATACTGGCGCTAAGTCCAACAGGTAGATTGGTAAAAATTTCCGTTAAGACAACTCAGATTAACAATGCGACCAATTTTCCTTTGTCAGCCAAGGATGAGAAAGGTGAGGCGGATGATTTTTATTACGTATTCGTAAAGCTTTACAATTTTGGCAAAGAGCCCGACTTCTGGGTCATACCAAGCATAGTGGTTTGCCCAATTGTGAAACAATCTGACGAGATTTGGCTAAAAACTCCCGGAAGAAATAACTCGGAACATAAAATGACGACAATGAGAATATTGCCGATTGAAACAAGAGGAGGAGAAGTACAACTGTTTCCAAGAAACTGGAACGAGGAAATTAAGAAATATTATAAAAACCTAGATCAATTATTATAGCCTCCAATGACCTATGATTTGGAAGAACGTACCAGGAAGTTTAGCAAGGCGGTGATTGAATGTTTGCGGAGTTTGCCGAAAGATCAGATTAATCTCCCGCTCGTGAGTCAGTGTGTGCGGGCCGCTACTAGTGTTGGTGCGAATTATCGAGAGGCGAATGCTGCCAGTTCAAAAAAGGACTTTAAGAACAAGATTGCTATTTGTCGCAAAGAAATTCGTGAGACAAAATATTGGTTTGAACTCTTGTCTGACGCAAATCCTAAGGAAAAGGTAACACTAGACAAATTATATGACGAAGCCCGTCAACTTGATTTAATCTTCAATAAAATCTATAGTTCTGTAGGTGGATTTGAGAGATTTGATAATCCACCTAAATGAGCTAATGAGAAATGTGCAATTTGCAAACAACGACTTTAATGAACAAAGTTTTTAAAAATTTATCATTTGCACCTTGTTTGCAAATTGCAAATTCTAACATTTCATCATTATGTCTGTAGACAGACATTCACATTTTAAGATTAAGATTGCTATTTCGGGCGCGGCCGAGACTGGCCACTTAACAGAATCTGCTACGCTTATGGCCGAAGAACTTGGCCGTGAGGTTGTGCGTCAAGGGGCTATTCTTGTCACGGGCGCTACCACAGGCATTCCACTTTGGGCCGCTAAGGGTGCAAAGGAAGAGGGCGGCACTTCGATAGGTATATCACCTGCTCTGGGCGAGCGCGAACATGTAGAGCAATACGGCTTGCCACTCGACTACATGGACCTGATTATGTTCACCGGGCAAGGTTATTCCGGACGCGATATTCTTATGACCCGCTCATCTGATGCCGTAATAATATGCGCAGGCAGGATTGGCACGATACACGAGTTCACTGTTGTGTTCGAGGATCACAAGCCTCTGGGGATTCTGGAAGGAGACTGGTCAACAGATGACATAATCAAAGAGATTATCGAGAAGAGTAATCGGGCAAATGAAGATAAGGACATAGTCTACGACTCTGATCCTAAAAAATTAGTTGAAAAAGTGATAAAGATGGTTAAAGAATCTAAAATAGAATATTACAAGGCACCTAAAGTTACTAAACTCAATTAATTGATGAGTTTGAAACTGGCTAGCTGGAATGTGAATGGCCTGCGCGCAGTAGAGCGCAAGGGTCTATTCCGTCCTTTTCTTGTATCCTACAAACCCGACATTGTCGCTCTGCAGGAAATCAAAGTAGATGAGAATTCGCACAAGAAGTCAGAAATAGATTTTCCCGGTTTCACAGAATATTACAATCACGCTCGCAAACCTGGCTACTCGGGCACGGCAGTGCTTTTGCGGGAAGGCTTGCCCACACCCAAAGTAACATTAGGTATTGGGAAAGAGGAGTTTGATGGTGAAGGGCGAGTGATTACGCTAGAATTCGAGAAGTTCTATTTCGTCAACGCGTATTTCCCGCACACTCGTCACGATCTCTCAAGACTCATATTCAAACAAAAGTTTAACATCGCAATGTTTGCGTATATCAAAAAACTTGATAAGAAAAAGCCGGTTATTTTCACCGGGGACTACAATGTGGCTCACGAACCGATCGATCTAGCCCGGCCCAAAGATAATGACGGCAATCCCGGGTTTCACCCCCTAGAACGCAAGTGGGTGAGCAAATTTCTCAAAGCTGGATTCACTGACACATTCCGTAGTTTGCATCCCAAAGACGTGAAATATACGTGGTGGAGCATGCGCTTCGGCGCCCGTAAGCGCAACGTAGGCTGGCGCATAGACTATTTCTGCGTAAGCGAGCGCATCGCCAAGAAAGTAAAAAATGCCGCAATCCACGACCTGATATTAGGCTCGGATCACTGCCCGGTGACACTTGAGATCGACATATAATTTGCAGATGATACAATATGGACATGAGGGATCTAACTAAAGTTGATATGAGTGGCATATCTAAGAATGGTCAAAAGATTTATGCCAAGCTAAGCAAGGAGTACAAGCGTAAGAACAAAGGCAAGTACATTGCCGTCAATGTTAAAAATGGTGAGATTTTTAAGGCTGATAGAACTGCAGAGGCGGTACAGAAAGCTTTAAAAAAATATCCAAACGAAGTCTTTTATGCCGTACGGGTGGGATATTCTGTTGTTGAAACTCTGGGTAGTTTCGGTGTCCGAATTGAATAAATGATTAGAGGTTATTTCGACAATAATAGACCTCACATTCCTTTGACTATTGGCTGGGGGCCGTCGGTAGAAGATACTTTCGTCCTGGTGGATACCGGTTTTAATGGTGAAATAAAGATAACTCCTGAAAACGCAAAACGACTTGAGCTCAACATTACGCATGATGAGACAGTTGGTCTAGCAAATGGGCAGCGTGTCAGTATGTCAGCCGCACTAATTTATGTAGACATGGGCGGATCAATTGGCGTTGTAAATGCGATCATTGCCCCAGGCGACACAGTTATAGGCGTTAACCTAATGAAAAAGTTCGCCTGCCTCCTTACCGCCAATTTCAAAACCTCAACCCTCCGCCTCAAACCACAACCTGCGAAACGAACCAGTTGATTGAGATTTAGCTACTTTTGAGTTATACTATCGTTGTTTAGCAGGTTAAGACCAAAATTATGAAAGAAAGAGAATATGCAAAGTACGGAAGAGTGATCAGGCCAGAATTTGAGAAAGAAGACATAAAATTTTGGTTGGAAAGTTATTATAAAAGATATGGAACGGAGTATTCTCATCCCAACATGCCTGACAAGCCAGCTAAGTTCAAAGACATGACCGTCAGTCAGGCCCGAGAGATTCTCCGTGTTCTAAGAGAGTGGAAAGTTGACGAGATGAAAGAACATTCTAGGACGGCTACTGGTTATCAGGAAGGAGATCCAGGTCACGATTATGCCGTCGCGAAAGGTGATGTTGCACAAAAGGGAGCTGGGAATATTAACGAAGTAGAGTCGTTTTTACTTGGCCAACCGGAGTCGATGACAATGAAAGAATTCCTCGGCTTAACAGAAAACGACAAGGCCGCCTGATTCTCTAAGATCATTTTACAAACTCTACGACGCGTTTGAAGACTTGAGGTTGGTGTTCGGCTAGTCCGGCTAGGATTTTGCGATCGAGCCTAACTCCTTTTTTGTCTAGCACGTGGATGAACTTAGAATACGATAAGCCTAATGGTTTGACTGTTGCGCCGATTTTAATATTCCATAATCTCCTGAAATCACTTTTCTTGTCACGCCTGTGCGCTCTTGCGTATGCTAGCGCTTTCGTTACTGCTACTTTAGCAGCGCGCTCTTTGGTACTCCTGCCGTGACGGTAGCCCTTAGCTGCTTTGAGCAGATTGCGACGACGCTTAAGTGCATGTACTCCCTTTTTAATTCTCATTGTTTAGGTATTAGTTGCTAGGTATTAGGTACTAGATATTTGGAAGATTACGAGCGATCGTCTTGGCTGACATATGGAAGACTCGACCGCGTTTGGCGTCCAGCTGACTACTGCGCGAGGCCTTGGCGTTGAAATGGTTCTGTCCTGCCTTGCGCACCAAGAATTTGCCATTTCTGGTGATCTTAATTCGCTTCGTGAATGATTTGTTTGTTTTTGCTCCCATATTATTTTCTAACACGCTCGATTGTCACAGATAATCCTTTGGGGCCCGGTTTGACGTCGTCAACAACTCTAAATTCTTCGGTAATTAATTTCAAAATTCTATCAAGTCGTTCTTTCAAGAAACCCTTGTCCATGTACTTGGCTCGGCCCCGCAGATATAGATCAACTTTCACTCTATGGCCTGCACTCAAGAACTTACTTGCTTGGCCGGCCTTGAGGTCAAGATCGTGATCTCCAGTGCCAATCTTGACCTGAATATTTTTGGTCTCTTGAACGTGCGTTTTGGCCTTGGCCTCCTTCTGCTTCTTGCTCTCCTGATATTGCCATTTGCCGAAGTCTATTATCTTGGCAACTGGGGGAGTGGCCGTGGGCGAAATTTCTACCAAATCCAATCCATATTCCTCTGATTTTGCAAGAGCTTGGTCTCGGGAAAGAACACCCAAATTAGTGCCGTCATGCACGAGTACACGCAATTCTTTAGCCTGGATCTCGTGATTTATACGAATGCCCCTATTCACTTCTGCAAATTCATACGAAAAGGAGTATATACTAAATATAGAAATGTTACAATAGGCCATGGCTACTTTGCTAGAAAATAAGAAGGTCTGGCATGATTACGAGATACTCGAACGTTTCGAGGCGGGGATTGTGCTCTTGGGGACGGAAGTTAAATCGTTACGCTCTGCTCATGGCGTCTTGGCTGGTTCGCATGTTTTAGTCAGGGGTGCTGAAGTGTACATTGTGGGCATGCAAGTTCCAGCGTACCAGATTGCGAACGCAGGCAAGGATTATGATCCATCACGAACGCGCAAGTTACTACTCACTCAAAATGAGATAGCCACGCTCTCTGGTTTGAGCGCGCGCAAGGGTCTGACAATAGTGCCACTGTCTGTTTATACAAAAAGTAAAAAGATTAAACTTGAAATCGCGATCGTAAAAGGCAAGAAGAAGTTCGATAAGCGTGAGGATATTAAGAAGCGTGACGACAAGCGCGCAATTGCCAGATTAATGCGAAATAAATGAACAGAAAAATTTGGGTGTTTGCAGTTTTGAGCATTGTTGCAACTTTAGCTTTTCGAGTTTGGGTTTTGAATCCTGAACTTTCTCTTGCTGTGAGTGACTCGTTCTCTGACGTATCAAGCTTATTTAACAATCTGTCTGGTTCGATGCTTGCGTCGGCGAGTTCTCGGATTGTGTATGTACGAGAGGGAATGCGCAAAGAAGAAGTGGGCGAACTATTTGCTCGCAAACTAGATTGGAATGATACCCAAAAGTTAGCATTCTTGAGAGGTCCAGAGGGTGAGTATTATCCTGGCACTTATTCTATTTCAAATAGCAAGGATGAGAACGTAATGCGAGAGTTAATGCTACACAGATTCGAGCGCGAAGTTGAAGAAAGATTGTCGAGCAGTACCAAGAGTGTGGTATCAATTCCGACGATTATTAAAGTGGCTTCAATAATTGAGCGCGAAGCGGGCGGGAAGAGAGACATGAGGCTTATCTCTGGCGTGATCTGGAATCGTATTTTTACCGACATGAATTTGCAAATAGATGCAACTGTTCAATATGCCATTGGGACAGAAGAGAAAGGCTGGTGGCCGACAGTCTATCCAGAGGACTTACACGTAGAGTCACCCTTTAATACATACAAATATGAAGGTTTCCCGCCGGCTCCCATCTCTAATCCCGGGTTAGCGTCAATAGACGCGGCCATGAACCCGGCCAAAACAAAATGCTTGTTTTATATCCACGACAAGAGACGTCGCATCCATTGCGCTGAAACATACGAAGGCCACAAGAAAAATATAAACAGATATCTTAAATAGCTTGACTTAGGTAAGAAAGTGTGTATAATTGGGGGTAGAGGTAAAGTAGAAGGTTGGGATACCAAAAAAATAACGAGGTCGATAACGGCCCGTCAGAAGTAAGGAGCCCACCAATGAGTTTGAAAAGTCTTTTCAAGAAACTCGCTCTCGCCGTGCGAGTGCCGCGGGAATTGCTCATGGGCAAGACGCATGAGCCCAGGGTGTTTGAGTCTGATTTGTCCTCCAACCCGAACCACTACGAGCTCTCGGCACATCTGGGTTACCAGTGTGCAGATATCCCGGAGCCGTTGCCGGGCCGCCACGAGGTCACGCTCTGTGCTACTCTCCAGAAGGTGGAGGACGAGAGAGCTGTGGAAGAGGCGCGTGTTGCGGCAGAGCGAGATGAATCGCTCATTGCCCTGCGCAAGTTCTGGGCAAGAGTTGAGGAGGGCAAGGCCCACTCGGCCCATGCGGTGGCGGCGAGAAGATAAGCAGTGTAGGAAGGGCTCTCGACAGAACGTCGGAGCCCAACCTAATATCTTAGAACTTTGAAAATTATGACCTAAATCCGTATTTCGGATCGGTCAAGCCGGTCACTCACTAAAACATTACGACCTGTATAATTGAATGATGATTTTCACCGTCTATATTCTCTACTCAGCAAAGACGCGAACTCTATATGTTGGATGTACATCTGATCTAGACAATAGGCTTAATAAGCATTTTCGAGGAGAAGTTTTTTCAACCAAAAACAAAAGGCCACTATCCTTGATTCATCAGGAATTATTCAAGGACAAGGGGAAAGCATTTCAACGAGAAAGATTCCTAAAAAGCCTTTGGGGCGCAAGAGAGAAGAAAAAAATATTGACTAATTACCTATCTGTTTTAGGGCTAAATCAATCGCTTTGCGATTGGTCGCCCGAACATTGCGACATGTCGCAATGTTTTAGGGGATGATCGGCCTAGACATAGATCGTGCACTTTGTGCGCAAGTCGTGAGAGTATGTGTCACGCTAATCACACATGCAAAAGTTACCTGCAAAGGAAACTAATGGGGAGCAGGGTTCATTTGTGGCTAGTCCATTTATGTTCTCTGCTTTCGCGCTCGCTTAAGTCGAGCGCCATTCTATCCGCAAGAAGCTTCGGTAACGGATAGGGTGTAACCACAGGAGCTAGCCCAGCCCTTAACTTCAAGGGCTGGGTGAAATAAAGAAGTTATACTGTGAGCGCTTTCGTTTATCTTCTATACTCACAGCGAAATCCGCCAGCTGGCGGAAAGATAAACTAAACTTGTAGATCCACTCTCTGCATTTCTATGCACGGCGGTTCGATTCCGCCCATCTCCATTCGACTCCTTCGCTTTTAGCGAAGTCGCTCATGGTAAACCACCATGAGAGAAAAACAAAAGCGCCCTTCGGGGTGCTTTTGTTTTGTGGCGAATGCCCTGAGTGAGGAACACAGTGACGAATCGAACGGGCCGGAATATACTCTTATCTATGTACTTCGTTTACATGCTCAAAAATAGTTTCAATGATTTATACACCGGCATAACCGAAAACCCAACAGAACGCCTGAACTATCACAACTCAAAGCTGGGTGCACGGTTTACAAAAAACAAGCAAGCTTTTAATATTGTCTTTCTTGAGCAACACCAAACTCTTGCTGAAGCCCGCAAACGCGAAATCCAAATCAAGAAGTAGCGCAGGGAAAAGAAGGAGCTGTTGATCGAAAGATACTCCAGAGGTTTGCCTACCAAGCAACGGTGTTAATATATTATTCGCGACCGATTACGCCCATCTCTTTCAATACGGAGGCTTAGCCTCCACAAGATAAGTTCTAGACACGATCATCTGTTGGCACTACAATTAAGCCGTGACAGAACAAGACAACAGTGGCTGGGTGTGGGGTATCCTGCTTATTGTCGTATTAGCATGGCTCTTGTGGCCCATGATTAAACCCTCCGAAACGGAAGGAAAGTGGCGGGCTACCTACTACCCAGACGGTTGTCTTAACTGTTCAGATAGGGGGATATCCAGCCCATTTTTCGATACTGTAAACGAATGTACAGTGTGGGTTCACCAAAAGAAGTTGGAGCGTAATCATCTCAATAATTCAATGGATACAGCAGAATGTGGGTTTGATTGCAAAATGAATTACGACTTGGGAGCTGGGATCGAAGTCTGCAAGGAAACAGTAGATGTGTTTGGTAAGCCTAGTTTTTAGACCAGAGATATTACCCCCCACAAATATCAAAAGAAAATAAGCATCAACTATTATGGATCTACCGGCATTAAATTTGAAAGACGTCTTTAGGTCACTCGGAAAACAAACTGTGTATCTAACACTGACACTTTTGAGTGGTATATTTATCGTTTTCTCAATTATTTATGATAGATATATTTTGTTCGGAATCATGGTGTTTCTCTATGCAATTGTGGGTGTTTTCTGGAGGTTTTGTATAAAAGATCTACAAGACCTTTACCCTAATGCAAAAAAGCAACTTACTATAATATTTCACATCGGCAACTTTGATTTGCTAGCCATTCTTTTGTATTGCCTCGAACACATCTTGCTTGCTACTATTTTCGTATAGCACACGCAATCTTTTGGTGTAACGAGCGGCCTATTTGTTGGACGTCCGAAACACGCAACCTATCAGTAAGGCCTGGCGTAGTCCCACCTACTTTCCTCAATCTGGTCATCCATTATAACCTCATACGGTTTACTCTGGTGAATTTTACGCTCATCGTTCGCAACATAAGTTAGGATAACAAACACGACAGCAACAAAGAGTAGCAAACCGAGGGTTTGCAAAATTTTTTCACCCAACCAAGACCACAAAGGGCTGGGGAAATTTTTGGTAAACCAATCTTTCATATTTTGATAAAAATCAAAGATTATTTTTCTATTAGGAATTCGCTTGACTCGTAGTCCTTAATAATTTTACCTGCCTGGCTCCAGTCGAAGTATGTTGATTGACACTCTGCATCAAGGTTTGTTGGGCTAATAGGTGTAGTTTTCCTAAGATAATCTTCTGAACAATTGATAACGGTATAGTCGTTTTCATAAATGCACGATGCGTGAGTGTTGATATATGTCAGGCTCGTGCAAAAATTGTAATCAGCCCTTACCTTATTTTTCCTTTTGTTACACTCATAAACAGCATCTTGAACACTATTTTCAATGATAGGCTTATAACACTCCGCAACTTTTGGCGTCAATTCATCGTAATGCTCTTTAGCTTCAGCATACTCTTTTTTCGCTTCGACTTTTGCTTGTTCATCTGCTCTTATTTTCTTTGCCCTATCTATCGGAATGAGCACTAAACCGATCGCTAAGACACTCAGGCTAACGACAAAAAGGATTGCCTGAAGTTTTGACGTCCTCCCCTTCTGAATTTTTACCCCTTTAATTACATACCGTATGATTCTGATTACAAATTCTGTGACTAAATAAAACACAACCATTCCTAAGCCTGAACTAACAAGAGCTACCCAAGTGGTAGTCCAAGAATCAAAGAAAACTCCATTAACGGCTGTGCCTAAACCGACGAGGGCAACCAGTAGTAACCAGTAATATGTACAACATTCCAAAACCTACCAACTCCAGCCTTTAGTTCTTTTCCGACACCTTCTTTATTTTGCTCAATATTATTATCCATCGGACTAGTTTGTTTAACTCCCTATTTGTGACTCCTAAATGCTAGCACAAGGAGTGGTACATATCCACACCGAAACTTGCTATTTTGTATAAATTCGGTATATTAGCAATATGGCTAAGTTAGTGAACCGTGCTGATTTTGTGGCTAAGATTAAGGCTAGGGGGATAGTCCTCTTTTCACCGCGCGATATACAAACAGTGTTCGGAGTTTCTAAGGTTGCTGCCACTTTCTTACTCCATCGCTATAAAAAAGGAGGTATTATCGTTAGCGTCAAGCGGGGTTTATATTCTTTCCCAGACGCCTTACCTCCTGAATTGTATCTAGCCAACAAGCTTTATAATCCATCTTATGTATCACGCGAGTTTGCACTTTCCTACCACGGGATCATTCCCGAGACTGTCTACGAGATAACATCAGTAACTACAAAGGCAACTCGGCGGTTTGAGACGGTGGGTAAAATATATTCGTATAGGCGAATCAAGAAATCAGCATTTACAGGATACGTTGTGGAGAAACAGCGTGGATTTACTTTCCGCATCGCAGATATTGAAAAAGCTTTTGTTGACAGCCTTTACTACCGAGTCCTTTTTAGCAAGAAACCTATTAGTCGTTTTGACAAGACTAAAATTAACAAAGACAAGGCGCTTAAGTATGCGCAGTTATTTAATAATCAAAAACTTATTGCTATACTAAAAAGAACACTTCAATGATAGGGTCAGAAATATTTGAACGTATTGCTCGGCAGGAACAAACAAGTGTATTCCCAAACATTGTCCGTGAATACGCGCAACACTTGTTTCTGACAGAACTATACCAACTTCAAGGATCGGAGAGGTTGCTTTTCAAGGGCGGAACTGCGCTACGTATTGTCTATAACTCGCCACGTTTTTCAGAGGATTTAGACTTCTCTTTATTTGGGGTATCAATTCCAGAGGCTACAAAATTTGTGGAGGACTTATTTGTTGGTGTTCTCGCGAAAATGGAGGCGAACGGCATTCGTGTGGACATAAGTAACAAATCACACTCGACAAGTGGCGGATACGTTGGATTAGCCACCCTACACGCAGATGGCTATGCGCCTATAAACATAGAGTTAAACATATCATTCCGTAATGGCCGTGTTGTTCAAGCAGAAGTTGATAGCATTAGTAATAATTTCGTGCCAACTTACACATTATACCATCTACCACAGGAAGAACTGGTTGACGAAAAAGTGTTTGGGGCACTCATGCAACGAAAGAAGCCTAGGGATTACTACGACCTATACTTTATAATGAGAAAAGGGATGTTGTCACAAGAGCAAAAGGGCAAGCTGGCCAAAGTTTCTGCACAGATTGTTAATGAGGCTAGCAAGGTTGATTTCCGTACCGAACTTGAGGCATTTCTACCAGCAAGCCAACAAGCTATCATTCGCAACTTTTCACAGACGTTAGAACGTGAGATGAGAAATCAACTCGCGTAGGCAACTTTGGCTAAATCGGGAATGTAAACGTAACCTTTTGTATTGTGAATCATAGTTCCAACACCCTTCACTGTGTTCCACCACTTCGCAAAAAAGGTCCCTTGGGGGACCTTTTTTTGCTTCGCGGTGCACGCACCTAACTTTGATAAATAATGGAGAGTCGTTTGTAAATTAACGTCGGCATTGCGAGAAGTGGTAGGACCCTGCGTAGCGTTAGCGAAGCAGGGTATAATTATCAAATGTTTTACGTTTACATACTTAAAGACGAGACAGGTAGAAAGTACATTGGTTGCACTTTTGATTTAAAAAATCGTATAGCTGAACATAACGCAGGAGAAACAAAATCGACTAAAAATCGTGGGCGTCAATCTTTAGTCTGGTACGGTTGTTTTCCTAGCAGGAAGTTAGCTTATGATTTTGAAAGTTACCTTAAATCCAGCTCCGGCCACGCTTTCACCCGCAAACATTTAATCTAACAAGAGACTCTTAATTGAGAGCCTTTTGTTTATAACGGGGTTGGCCTATAATGTTAAATGTGGGCAGTGCTAATAATAAAACGAAATTACCTGTAGTTATTCTGTTTGTTTCCATTATTTTTATTGCTGTTTTGGGTTATTCAATTGCTGATATTGATAACAACGTAGCTATTAGTCCAGCTTCAAACCTAGCTCAATCGTTACCCCAAAGTGGGCCGGACGGTTATTTTGATATTGCGGTTATTGATGCGCTCTATGGGACAAGTGCGCTCGGACAGAGAAATTTTGACAGAGATGTGCTCGGGGTTATTAATTTGATTTCGACCACTTCGCCTTTCAAAGAACGTAAGTCCCAGTTAAAAGTTAACAAAGTTTTTACTGGACTTAATTTTAACTGCGTTGCACTGGCTACCACAACCATTGGTTGTGATCTGACTCAAGTAACAGCCGAGCTCGCGAATAGGGGCATTAAATATGATAAGGCGATACTGCTTACAAATTCCAAGGGATCTGGCCATGCCAGTTTGAATGCAACAATCACTCGAATTACTCGAACTAATTTGAACCTCTCCTTACATGAATTGGGCCACATGCTCGGACTCTATGATGAAGGTCGTGTTTACAAATCAAATGCGCCATGGCAAGGTACAGATGCGAATATATACTCCGGCACATTGCCGAGTAGTACCTGGGTAAATCAAGGGATTGCGGCCCAATATACAAGAGGTTGTCTCTATCGAGATACATACTGTGCGTTGCCAATGAGTGTGATGCGCAGTCTCAACAAGCAGTACTTATACTACAGTCCGCCGGGGGAGTATGTGATTAATCAGAAGTTGGATGCTATTGCCGGGCCTTCACCGACTCCTTTCGTGCGTTTAACCACAAACAAAACAATTGTTAAAAAGGGTGGCAGCTTGAACATGGGATGGTTTACTTTTGGCGCTACAAGTTGCATTGCCTCGGGAGAGTGGACAGGAGACAAGCCCACGCACGGATATATTACCGTTACCCTTACTCAACCAGGCACTTATGTCTACACCATAAGCTGTATGGGTGGAGGCATAACTCTAAGCCGCAGTGTCTCGTTGATTGCGGATGATATACCGCCCATTGTGGACGCGCCCACAGTTGCGCCGATTAATTCTACGGGTCAACTGGAACGCTCGGTTACGATTTCTGCCGTGGCAAGTGACAATGTGGGCCTCGCTTCTGTTTCGTTTTACGTTGATGGTCGCAGAGCTGCTACCGACACTAAACCGCCATACGCTATCGGCTGGAATACAAAGAAGATTATAAACGGTCCGCACACGCTCGAAGCGGTGGCCACTGACCTGGCTGGGCACATGTCAACGAGTAGTCCCACGTTTGTAAATGTTTTAAATATTAACGCTCCTCCGAGTGTTGACGCGGGAGCCGACAAAGTAGTCGCACAGACGGGTCCTGTGTCGCTTGTTGCCAAGATCATAGACGACGCTCTGCCTTATCCGTACAAGCTAATCGTTAGGTGGAAACTACTTACAGGCCCAGGGGCAGTCAAGTTTAACACAACTACAAAGAGTGCCGTGACGGCCACATTGTCTCTGTTTGGTACTTACAATTTCCAGATCGTGGTTTATGACAGGCAATACTATGCCACTGATACGATCTCTGTCTTGGTAGACAAGGATGCATTTGCAACCCCAACATCAAGCTCAACCACCTTGACTCCTGAAGTGCCTAAAATAATCAAGAATTCACCCACGAGCTTCACTCTAACCACTATCGGCAGTGCAATATCAATTTCTTGGAGCAAAGTAAGTGGTCCGGGCGAAGTGACTTTCAGTAGACCGGATTCATTCTTCACCGACGTTACAGTCGATACTTCCGGCGAGTATGTTATAAGGCGCACTGTTACCCTAATGGGAAGAAAATCTATAGACACAGATTTTAAAATCGTTGCAGATGAATAGATTGCTAAAAATTATAGTATCTTTTTTTGTTATTTACGGATTATTTACTTATTACAAGGGAGTAGAGATTAGCAAACCACAAACAGCGACCTCAACATCCATCTCAACCTATACGAACGATGTAGAGATTAGCAAACCACAAACAGTAACTTCTACGAAAAAAGTTATTTCAACCTCAACAACAACTCCAGAGATCGAGATAGATACAATAGAGGCAGGAGATCTGATAGGGGATTGGGATAGCAGTTTTTATCTAGATGAACTATCTGACACAGAAGAGTATGTAGAAGAATCTGAAACGGAATACCCAGAAATGGTAGAAGTTGAATATGAAGAAATTACGTTGTCCGAGCAAGTTGTCGATTTTGGCACCGAGAACGAAAACGAAAATGAGGATGAGGTGGATGAGGAGATTGATATTGAAGAAACTATGTTACCCGAGGAGATTGATAATGAAATGAGCCCTACTCAAGTTCAAACCCAAACACAAACCCAAACAATTAGTTTGCCAGTTTTGTATGCGGGTATCAATGTACCCCTACCTATTGGCGAGGAGATTATTGTCTCTTGGAGCAAAATAAGCGGTCCGGGCAATATGACTTTCAGCAACCCAAACGATTTAGTAACAAACGTTACTGTAGATAGTGTGGGCAATTATTTATTGCGCCGGACTATCTCTCAAGATGGAGTAGCTCCGATAATTTATGACTACGTCTTTATTGTGCAGTAGTCAGGATTGTGTGCTAGAATGATTTTCTATGGCTTTTCACAAACATCTTAATTGGCTCTTCGTGGCTTGTTTGGTTGTACTCGGGGCATTGACTATCATGGCCCTTTTCCTGTAGGAATAAGAATATGTCTCAAAATCTCAAGAACGACAAGCCCGACAAGGGCAGCAATAAGGGCGGCAATCCTTGGCGAGGACTTGGCACACATCTCTTTTCGGTTGTTTTAATTCTGCTTCTTCTTTCTAGTTTGTATTCTTTTTTCGCGGGCGAAGCTGGCAAAGCTGATCTAATTAGTATCTCGCAACTCGCTGCTGACATCCAAACAGAGAAGGTTTCTAAGATTAACGTAGAAGGAGACAGTCTTACAATCTCCTACAAAGATGGCACTGAAAAGAAATCTAAGAAGGAAGTTGAGTCAGCCCTTTCACAGAGCCTGATTAATTACGGCGTCACGAATGATAAATTAGCAAAAGTGTTGGTAGATGTCAGCAACCCAAGCGGCTTCGGCTACTGGTTTCTCAATCTCCTGCCCATACTTGCCCCTATTCTCTTAATAGTATTCTTTATTTGGATGCTTACGCGACAAGTCAAGGGTTCGGCTATGCAAGCTTTCTCTTTCGGCCAAAGCAAAGCCAGAGTGATTGATCCAAATGATAAAACGCAGAAAGTTACATTCAAAGATGTTGCGGGGGTCAAGGAAGCCAAAGAAGAATTAAAAGAAATTGTAGATTTCCTAAAAAATCCAAAAAAGTTTCTGGATATCGGCGCCCGCATTCCCAAGGGCGTGCTCTTGATGGGTGCGCCCGGCACAGGGAAATGCGTGGTGGGAGATACTCTAGTGCTTACAAACAAGGGTGTGATGGAAATACAAGATATCCCAAACTTCTTCGCGGTTGACGAACAGAATGTAGTTCACGGAGCCTCGCTACCTTCCTTTGATGACAAAAAGATAGAAAATATAATATCTAATGCCACACACTGGTACGATCTCGGAGTACAGAGGACAATAAAGATTACCCTTCGAAGTGGGTTAGAACTCGAAGGAACTCTTGAGCATCCAGTATTGATCATGTCTCCTGAAGGTTCGCTGGAGTTCAAAAAATTGGAGCACCTTATGGCCGGAGATCAAATCGCCGTGTCTATAGATAATGGTGTTTTTGGAAGAAACAATAAAGTAGATGAGAAAACCGCTTATGTTATGGGTCTTCTCACGGGTGACGGTAATATGAGTCATTCAAGTAGGGTTGGCTTTACTACCACAGACAAGGAGTTGGAAGAAGTTTTTAAATCATTCATAGGAACTTACGATACTACCTCTCATGTTAGTTTGGCCACTGACGGAATAACGCACGTTGTAAATTCTTGGAAGTTAAAAAAGTATCTATATCAGGCAGGCATGTCATATTTACTTTCCTATGATAAAGTTATTCCACCAACAATTTTACAATCACCTAGAGGTGTTGTCAGTGCTTTTTTGCGTGGTCTGTACGATACAGATGGCTCTTTTGAACGATACGCTGTGACTTATTCAACGGTAAGTAAAAAGCTTTCGGAACAAGTTATGTCAACACTTTTGAATCTTGGCATATTACCTAACCGTCGTGTCAAGATGCCAATAGCTTCTAATCGCCCTCGCCCTGTCTACGAAATCTCGATCACAGGGGAATCACTGATTTCCTTTGCTCGGGAAATTAATTTTGGACTTGGTCGGAAAAGAGACTTGCTCGAAAAATATATAAAGGAACATAAAGTTGGCAACACTAATGTAGATGTATTTCCTTATATTGCCAAAAAAGTTGATTCATGTTGGCGAGCAATGAGCAGCATGTCTTTAAGTCATGAAAAGCTGAGTAAATTAAATCAAAAAATTAGATACCGAGGGCGTATATCACGCTCCTCTCTTAAGTACTTTGTAGGTGAATTCGAGAAAAGTGGGTGCAAACATTCAGATTTCCATTTTCTCAAAAGTCTTGTAGACGCCAAGCTCTTTTTCTCACCTGTTGATAGTTTAGAGAAGAGTGAGAATAGGGTTTACGATTTTACAATATCAAGAACACATTCGTTTATATCAAACGGGTTTATTTCCCACAATACGCTTCTAGCTCGGGCTGTAGCCGGTGAGGCCAAAGTGCCATTTTTGTATTTATCTGGTAGCGAATTTGTAGAAATGTTTGTAGGAGTTGGAGCTAGCAGAGTTAGGGATTTGTTTAAGATGGCCAAGAAGGTAGCTCCCGCAATAGTCTTCGTAGACGAGATTGACGCAGTGGGCCGTCATAGAGGATCGGGTTATGGTGGCGGCAATGACGAGCGTGAACAAACACTTAATCAGATCCTAGTTGAAATGGACGGTTTCGAGCCCAATGACAAAGTGATTGTCATGGCGGCGAGTGTGACCGGAGATACGCCTGTCCTAGTCAAGATAGATGGCAGATATGAACTAAAAGCAATAGCCGAAGTCGTAGATCCGCTCTATATGCCAAACGAAGAAGGCGTGGAGAAAGAAGCTAGATCCCTTGAGGTTTTGGGCATGGAACCGTTGGTGCGAAAAAATCTAAAAAATAAGCAAAGTAAAAATATCTATTTTAAGTCAAGCGCCTTCAAGTATGTTAGAAGTGTGTTCAGACACCGTGTGTCTGAAATATACAAAATAGATTTTTTGGGAGGTTCACTTAGGACGACAGGCAACCATTCAGTTTTTGTTCGCAATAGGCTGGGAGTTCAAGCCCAGCGAGTCGATGAACTGAAGGCGGGTGATATTCTGGTTGATATCCCGTACGTAGCCAATAGGACAAATAAGTACCGCGAATTGCGTGCTCATAACTTTGTCCAGTCCGAAAATTACCACCTGACTATAAAAGTTTTTGAGGACAATCAGGATCTGCTCGCTGATTATGATTTTGCCATGCAAAATAGATCAATTATGTCCCAATCAGCCATCGCTGGCCAGGTTGGAGTATCACAGACCACTATTTCCAAATGGCAGATTACTGACAGACGACCGAGAGAATTAAGCCGCGCCTATTTCGCCCATACACTGCCTGAGTGGGTGACAGTTACCCCAGGACTATGCAGACTATTGGGATATTACGTGGCTGAAGGATACGCTCGCAAGGAGTTAGATTTCTGTTTTAATTCTGGAGAGCGTGACTACATTGAAGATGTCAAGGAATTAATGCGATCAATTTTTGGCCTTGAAGCCCTAGCAGAGAGATCAATTACCCCCAATGCCACGAATATTGTCTTCTCCTCTGCCCCTCTGGCTCGCCTTTTCACCCAACTTTGTGGGAAGGGTGCACACAACAAACATGTTCCCGAGTTTCTTTTTGGGGCGCCACCGGACTACTTTATGGAGTTTTTTAGGGGTTATTTCAATGGTGATGGACACATAGATAAGCGTGGCCGGGTTGAGGTAACGTCAGTAAGCAAACAACTAATAACTGAATTGGCGTGGCTTTCAAGGATGCACGGGCTCAAGAGCTTCGTCCATAACTTCACTGTGCCCGCTGGTAGGACTATAAACGGTGGCCAACCTCTGCCGGAGACTTTGGCTTGGCGTCTTGGTTTCGGTAAAACACAAAACCCCTTGGGTCAAGCAGAGGGTAAGGCTAGTATAAAAAGACCCAAAATAATCAGTGTTACTAAGGAGAAATACGACGGGTATGTTTATGATTTTTGTGGTTGTGAGAACGAAGCATTTTTTGGTGGTATTACGCCGATCCTTCTTCATAATACCAATCGGCCAGACGTGCTCGACCCGGCATTACTTAGGCCTGGCAGGTTTGATAGACGAGTAGTGCTTGATTTGCCAGATCTAAAAGATCGAGAAGAGATCTTGCACATTCATGCTCGCAAGGTGCCAATGTTTGAAGACGTAGACTTTAAAGTGATCGCCACGCGCACGCCTGGTTTCTCGGGTGCGGATCTGGCTAATCTTGTGAATGAAGCGGCAATACTCGCCGCTCGCGAAGAACGCAAAGTGATCAGTCAGTATGATCTTATAAGAAGCGTGGAGAAGGTGATGCTTGGTCCCGAACGCAAATCACACGTTCTCTCACAAGAAGAGAAGCGCATTACTGCTTATCACGAAGGCGGACACGCACTTGTTGCGAGCGTGCTCGAACACGCTGATCCGGTGCACAAGATCTCGATTATTTCCCGTGGCCGTGCCGCTGGTTACACCCTTAAACTGCCGTTAGAAGAGAAGCGTCTGCATAATAAAAAGGCATTTCTAGATGATATTGCCGTGGGCTTGGGTGGTTACGCGGCCGAGGAACTTGTATTCGGTGATATCACAACCGGTGCCTCGAACGACATCGCCAATCTCACTAATCTCGCTCGCAACATGGTAGCCCGTTTCGGCATGAGCGAAAAAGTCGGTCCGGTGGCGTATGACGATAGTGAATCACTTGCGCCCGGGCAAATGATAACAAGTAACGCATATTCAGAAGAAATGGCAGCGGTGCTAGATCAAGAAACTAAGCGCATAGTAAACGAAGCACTTGAGAAAGCAAACAAAGTGCTAAATAAGCATCGCAAAGCACTAGATGCCATAGCAGATAAACTAACCGAAGTCGAAACTCTTGAACAAAAAGATTTCGAAGATCTCTTAATCCTCCACGGCATCAAACCTAAGAAATTAGCCCAGCGTAGCATCGGTGAAGTTGGGAAAGGGCAAGACAATTAGAGCGTCTTGTGATAGTATATAAATGTGAAAAAACAAAAACATAAAATATTGTCATATTTTGCAATTTTTGAACCAGCAGAAGAAGGTGGGTATAATGTAGCGTTCCCTGACTTTCCCGGCTGTGTCACTTTTGGTAAAAATTTTGAGCATGCCAAGGAGATGGCGAAAGAGGTTCTCGAACTCTGGCTTGAAGAGCTAGGATCACAGAAAGAAGAAATTCCAATATACTCCGCTCGACCAATTATAGACCAAGTTGATATTGTTTTGGCATATTGATGAAACCATTAAGTGCTAAGAAGTTAATCGTTGTTCTTGAGAGCAACGGTTTTCTGTTTTCTCGTTCTAAAGGTAGTCATATGATTTATATTAATTCTCGAAATGGTGCCATGGTCCCGGTACCTCTCCATGGCTTAAGTCGCCCTATTCCGATAGGTACTTTTCTTAGTATTGTTAAACAATCAAGACTACCTAAAAAAGAATTCGGGGAGTAATATATCAAGTTGCATGGTGTTTGTTTATATGGCGGGGTGACCTTTTCTTTTTGCGTTCAGCGCTTATACTACAGATATTCGGGCGTGTAGCTCAGTTGGTAGAGCGTTCGTCTTATACACGGAGGGTTCTTGGTTCGAGTCCAAGCGGGTGGACATGTCGAGTTTAGCCGTGATCGGGTTCGCTTTGGAGATCTTCAATGAGTATTCTCGCTTTGTCTCTTAGGGCGCGGCACTCGTTCTCACTATCTAAATCTGGGTGCTGTAACCCATATTTGTTGCATATTTGGGCGATTTTGGATTCTACCTCTAATATCTCGGCATTTATAATAGCTCCGCCGTGCCTTGCCATAATAAGTTCGGCCAGATCACCTAAATCCTGTATCTTCTCCTCTTTTGACCATACCACACTTTCTTTATTTTCCAGTTGATTTGCCATGTTTGTTATTATATCACCATAAAATATTTGACTGGGGATAACATTATAGCGTTTTGTCTAGGGGGGGTTATAATGTGAAAGTATTGTATTAATAAATTAATAGAAATTATGGATACTGAAAATAATAGTGGTAATAAGGGGCTCTATTGGATAGCGCTGTCAGGTCTCATTGTTGGTTTGATCACACTAATTATTGTGTATAAGCAACAGTCAGCCGTTAGAGTAAATCTTAACGAATCAGATGCTGCCGGTAATCCTTATATGTACGATGAGCCCCTCGATGTAAGTAATTTTATGGATGCAGGGGATACTAGTGGTGCAGAATTCATTCCGTTGGAAGAAGGTCTAGATTCAGAAGATCTTGCCGCGGAAGTTATAAATACCACAAGTGTTAAACCGAGCTTTGAAATAGATGTAATTGTCCCTTCAGATCCCATATATATCGACGCTCCAACCATACTTGTGGGTAGTAATATAACCCCGGTCGCGCAATGGGCTACGAAAACACCGGGTTCGTATCAGGGAGAGTCTGCCGCGGGAATGAGATTAACCATGGTCAGTGGTCCTTCTCAAGCAATGATACAGGCTAATGGGGGCATTCCGGTTGCAGGTTCTCGGATTAAGGGCGATGGGCGTGTGTCTTTTGGCACACAATATCTGGCAATATTTACAGCTCCCGGCGACTACGTATTGAGGTACACTTATACGTTGTGGAGAACTCCCATAGACAAAACACGGCCACCCACAAGATATCTTTGCTCCAACAATACTTGTCCAATCTATCCTACCCTCAAACTCCCTCCGGAAATTGTTACCAAAGACATTACGGTAACGGTCCTGGATAAGAGCGTGGCAACCGATCAGAAAGCATCCGCAAATCCTGATATAAAAATAGATGCTGGGAAAGATCAATCTGCTCGAACAAACAAGGCAATACGCTTGAGCAAGCATAGCTATGTGACTAAACGTTGCCTGGGAAAGCCCGCTGGATATTGCAATGACAACATCGGGACTATCGGTGGCTGGACCAAAATATCAGGTCCTGGAGCAGTGACGTTTACCGGGAGTTTTTGGCGCTGTACCACAGGAGCAAACTACGGAGAATCCTGCACGACAAGGAAGTTTACTAAAGCATATTACCCTTCGTTTGACACCACCTTTGCCGCTAAGTTTTCTGCCCCCGGAACTTACGTTCTGCGCTATGCGGTGTATGACACCAGTTATGGTTACGCGTATGATGACAAGGTGGTGACAGTAAAATAAAAGGAAGGTAGATCAGTACTTGAGAAAAGGTCGGATCAATCAATTGAGCCGATCTTTTCTTTTATCTTTATGGTTAATCTTTCTTAATTCGCTATAATAGAAAGATGAAGGTAACTGACATAATGACCACGGATGTGGTGACCGTTTTGCTAACGGATTCTATTGTGGTTGCGGCCGAGCGTCTTTTCACGCACGGCTTTGAAGGGTTGCCCGTGATTGACGAGCACGGTACTCTTGTGGGGCTTGTCACTCAAGGCAATCTGGTGGCCAAGAAGACGAACATTCACTTGCCCACACTACTCGTGCTCTTTAAAGAATTTGACCTATATCGCAAAGATAAGAAGTTCGTAAAAAGGGAGATAGACAGACTGCTCTCGCTCAAAGTCTCTGACGTTATGAACACCGAACCACCCCTCCTCTACGAAGGGGAGTCAGTAGATAGAGCCATCATGTATCTTAGTGCCATACACGGAGTTAATCCTACCTCCATAGTGACAGAAGCAAGACGACTCCTGGGAGTAATCACCAGACGTGATCTATTTAAATTTTATAAAGAGAGTTCACCCAACATTGCTCCGGAGATACCTGCCGTTTCTCCTCTCGTTGACAACAGAGTGAACACTTTCATGAAGGAGTTCAAAGACAACTTTTTATTTATCTCCAGATGGCGTACTAAGGTTTGGATTACGGCAAACATTTTCTTCTTACTTACCGGTGTCATTGTCGCAGCCATCTTTATGTTGAGAGTGACATTTAATTGAAGTGAGTATCCCGAACTCCATGGGCTACCTATTCGACAATTTCGTAGGCCGTATATTAAGAAAGCTACGTTTAAATCACTTACTTACAAGGGAGGTTTTGGTCACGGTACCCGTAATGTTATGATTAGCAACGCGGGTTTGATGAGGAAGATTATGATGGGGTTACAGGTGTTGAAAGATCACTTTATGGGCGTGTAGCTCAGTTGGTAGAGCACGGAGCTTATACCTCCGCGGTCCCTGGTTCGAGCCCAGGCACGCCCATTAGCCAAACTCGGACTCTTTTTTGTTAGTTGCCACTACAACCATTCTCTTTGCAGAAGGCGCAGACCTCCGGATTGCCGGTGTTTCTGCAACCAGTCCTACAGACTTCACAATCAATTTTTTTCAGCCCGGATGTCTGCACTATGTTCTCTATATATGCATTCGTATCACTTAGCTCAACCTTTGATCGAGTGTATTGAACGAGGATAACGAGAATAGCGATTGTAACTACAAGAGTCAGAATCGAAATTAGTGTATCTTTATTCATGCGAATTTAAATAAATTATTAAAGTATATATATCATACAGTAATTTCGTGGTTTCCATAGTCCCTTATCCACTATTCGAAATGGTGGTTCTGTGAGATGAGACGCTCGGCAAGGAGTGGGTGATTTGCAAGCGCGGGATCAGATTCGAGGATCGCGCGGGCTTCGGTTCTTGCCGCTTCTACCATTTTCAGATTTAGCAATGCTTCCATGCCCACGTCAGAGATGCCAGACTGTTTGATGCCAACAAGTGAACCCGGGCCGCGCAGTTTGAGATCTTCTTCGGCCAGATCAAATCCTGATTTTGCTTTTTCGATAGCCTTCAAACGTGCCGATGTGGTACCTGCCCCGAGCGTAGTCGAGGGGAAGAGATAGCAATGTGCCTGATAACTTGAGCGCAACACCCGCCCTCTTAATTGGTGCAACTGGGCTAAGCCGAATCTCTCTGCCCCTTCTATGATAATTATTGTGGCGTTGGGTACGTTCACGCCCACTTCGATCACACTTGTCGCCACCAGAATGTTTATTTCGTTGTTGGCAAATTCGCTCATGATCTCATCTTTTTCTTTAGCCGACATTTTTCCATGTAGCGAAGCTACAACCAATTCTGGAAAAATGTTTAGGCCCAATTTCTCTGTCTCGCTCATGACGTCTTTAGTTTCGAGCGCAAGTTCTTTTTCTGGATCGGGCTCGCTTATTCTGGGGCAGATTACGTATGCTTGTCGGCCAGATTTTATTTCGCGCCTGATATGCTCGTACACATTTGCTCTCTCTTTTGGTTGAACTATTTTAGTGATAATTGGTTTGCGGCCGGGTGGCGACTCATCAAGTAGAGTCAAATCCAGATCTCCATAAATTGTGAAGGCGAGTGTGCGCGGGATAGGCGTAGCCGTCATAGATAAGAGATGCGGAACAAACGCGGAACTATGCGGAATTGACGCGGACGGGGAACGGGCTTCGTCGTAAACCAAACGTTTTATATCTAATTGTGTGGGGCCGAAATTGACTATGAGGGCCAGTTTATATTGTGATCCTTTAAGGTATTTCCATGTTTGAGACGCTACTGTATCACCTAAAAATGGGAGAGCCTTGAGCTCAACTATTACTGAATCCTCGACAAGAAAATCAGGTTGATACAACCCAATCTTCTTCTCCTTATAGTAAATATCAATTCTTTTTTCTCTAGCAAACTGAAGACCGATCCGTCGGAATTCTTCCTCTAGTGCTCGTTGATAGACAACCTCCGGGTGACCACCTCCAAGTGTTTTGCGAACCTCGAATGCCGCACCACGTATTTTGTACGTAAGTTGTTCGTACAACAACTCCGTCTTTTCTTTGTTTTGTCTCCCTTCCGCATTGTTCAGCGTTTGGTCCGCGTTTCTTCCGCGAGCAACGAGCAAGGCTCGTTGCTCTACTCCGAAGCGGTGCTGTTCGTCGATGATTGATAGGGCCAACTTTTTGAACTTAACAGATTCCTGAATGAGGGCGTGTGTGCCAATCACGATGCTCATCGAGCCGTCAGCAATCCATTTGAGTAATTGTGTGCGCGATATGTGAGTGCCTGCTCCGAGCGTAATCGAGGGGTGGTTAATTTTTGAGGGAAACTTGCGACATTCACTGCCCGTGAGCAGGCCTATCTGTATCGCCCCCTCGATCCCCCTCTTACCATAAGAGGGGGAAGGGGGAGATAGGAGTGAAATGAAGCTTTCGAAATGCTGCTTGGCCAGGATCTCTGTGGGGGCCATATAGGCGACCTGCAAATTATTTTGAATTACAGCATGTGCCGCCGCCGCGGCAACATAAGTTTTGCCCGAACCGACATCGCCTTCAAGTAAGCGCATCATGGGGTGCGCTCTACCCATGTCATTTAAGATAATTTCAAGGGCCCAGTTCTGTGCTTGGGTGGGCCTGAAGGGGACTTCTAACTTGTCCTTGCTCGATATCTTGTATGCCCCAGCCGTTTCGTATTCGTTGCGCGCCTTCTGCCTTGCAATCTGAATGAAGAAAATTTCTTGAAACGAGAAGCGCTTCCTGGCCGCCCGCGCGTCACTCTCTCGCTTGGGGCTATGTATATATATGAGTGAGTGAGCAAGCGACGGTAATTTGTACTTCGTCAGAATATCTGTAGGGATCGGATCCCTATGTCTATGTTGCTCTACAATCCCAGATTTGAGAACTTTTTGAATCGCATAAGTGAGCCAGAGGCTTGAGATGCCACGGGATTCAGGGTAGACGGGAACTAAGTTACCGGGTAACCCCCGGTTACCCGGTAACTGGGAACTGAATAGAGGACCAGATAAATCAGTATCACTGGCAAGTTCTATTGCGGGATTAGTGAAACTTCGTGAGCCTTTGTACTCTTTAGATTTTCCAGATAGCCTAACAAGAGCGCCTTCAGCGAACTTTTTGGCCATATAAGCCTGACTAAACCAAATTGCTTTAACTTTCTTGCCCGAGATATCCTCAAGCGTCATCTCGGCAATTGCGACGCGCTTATGCCAACCCTTGCGTGTGCCTTGCGATACTACCTTGGCTATCACGCTCTCCTCGTGCGATGCGTAGCGAGCAGGGAAGTGGTGCAACAAATCATGAACAGTCAAGAGCCCCAGCTTCTTAAGCCCCCGCCTCTGCGCGTCTTTGAGTCGGAAGTGATTTTCTAGTTTATCGTTTGGAGTCAAGCCCCCAGATTCTACCAGAGTCTGAGGCGGCTAACACGAGAAGTACGAATATGTAGATGATGTGTTCGTCTATTATGTAGGCGTGGGCATTGGGCATCGGAAATGGCAAGACCAGATAGTAGAGCAACATGAGCAACGCGCCCAAGGGGGCGGAATATTTCACAAAAATTCCCAAGATAAGCGAGATACCTAAGAGCGTGAGACCCCACTCATTCACGAAATTAGTGATGCTAATAAGGAATGGTGACGAGACTAGCTTGAAAAACCAGATGAAGTTCTTGGCCGAACTAATATAACCTGCCGCTGTCCAACTGGGATCAAGCACTTTGGTAATGCCAGCGTAAAGCATGAGCCAACCAGCACCTAGTCTTAATAATAGAAGCGAAACTTTTTGATATGTACTCATAGCTAAATTATATACCCAAGATGATTTTGGGAAGGGCAAGTTTGAACCAATATGTGTATTTCTCCGGGTGGGTTGCCAAATCGGCTTGTAGTTTAGCCATATCTATCCAAGCCCACTCATCAGCTTCTTCTGGATCGACCTTGGGTGTGGCGTCCCAAGTGCCGATGAATATGTGTAAGAACTCGTGCTCAACCAAACCATTTTCAAAATTGGTTTTGTATATAAAAGAAAATTTTTCTTTCAAGTCACAATCGAAACCCATTTCCTCTTCTAATCGCCGGTGGGTGGCTTCTTGTAATTTCTCGTTTGGATGTGGATGAGAGCAACAAGCATTAGACCAAAGTCCCCCCGAATGATACTTGCTCATCGCCCGACGTTGAATAAGCATCTCGCCCTTGCTATTAATTACAAAAATAGAGAAAGCTCTGTGCAAGAGCCCCTTTTTGTGTGCCGCAAGTTTCTCTTCCGTCCCTATCTCCTTGTCACTCTCGTCAACTAAGACGACTCTGATTTCTTGCATAGAGTAGCTATGATAACATCTATATGGTAGTTTATAGTTTCAAGAAGTTGGTGGGGAGGCGTGGCTGAGTGGTCTAAAGCGGCACGGTGCTAACGTGTTGAGGGGGTAAAACTCCTCCGCTGGTTCGAATCCAGCCGCCTCCGCCAGATGTCCAAGTTCGAACCGAAGTGAAATGAGGGTTTTATACGAGATGTTAAACTTTCCCCTGTTTCCAGTGGATCATTGTTGCTATAATTACTGTATGTCAAAAAACGAGAAAAAAACTGAAAATTTATCTCGTAAACTTCTGACCAAGGCTGGTATCTTTGATAACAGTGATTTTATTGTAGAGGAACAAAAAAGTGATAACCCTATAATTCAAAAACTTCTAAAGGGTGCTAGTAAATCGGGTGCAGGTCTAGGGAAACCAGAGTTTATAATTCGTAAAAAGGATGACAACGATTTTCTGATGATCATTGAGTGTAAGGCAGATACAAAATATCACGAATCAAAAAATAGGGATCTATATAAAGACTATGCCGTTGATGGTGCACTTTTGTACGGAAGTCATCTGGCTCGGACATTTAATGTCATTGCAATTGGCATAAGTGGAGAAAATGAAGATGATTCAAAAATCAGTACCTATTTATATCCTAAAAATTCATCTATTTATACAGATTTGTTGGATGAAAATAATCAAAAGATTCAAAAGATATTAAATTGGGGTAGGTACATCGAAAGAGCGAAATTTGACCCCGTCATGGCAAAAACACGTCATACAGATTTGATGAAATTTTCCCGTGAATTGCATGATTACTTGCGTGATTACGCAAAAGTAACTGAAGCTCAAAAGCCACTTTTAGTGAGCGGTGTATTGCTTGCGCTCATGGAAAAGGGTTTTGAGAAGGCATACATTGCCTATGAAGGCGAAGATCTAGCAAGAAAGACATTTCAAGCAATAAAAGATGTTATTGATAGTGTCCAGCTTGGAGAAAACCAAGAGTCAAAGAAAAAAGCGGTCATTAACGCTTTTAGTTTTATCGAGCATCATCCAGAATTACATAAAATTGACATAAAAAAGAACGAATCACCCCTAAAGCATGTGATTCAGGAATTACATCTCCATGTTAAACCTTTTACAGAAAACCACTATGATTTTGATATCATCGGTAATTTTTATGGTGAATTTATTCGATATACTGGTGGTGATAAACAGGGACTTGGTATAGTTCTTACTCCTAAACATATTACTGATCTTTTTGCAGATATTACAAAAGTCAATAAAAACTCTGTAGTACTTGATATTTGTGCCGGAACCGCTGGATTTCTTATATCGGCCATGAAAAAAATGACTCGAGATGTCGATGCAGATGAAAAACGAAGGATACTTGAAAACTCACTCATCGGCATCGAACAGGAGCCTCAGATGTTTGCTCTTGCTGTCTCTAATATGATTCTGCGTGGTGACGGAAAAACCAACCTTTATCAGGGTGATGGTTTGAGAGATCAGAACATTATTGAAAAAGTAAGAGAAAAAGCAGATACGGGTTTTATCAATCCTCCTTATTCACAAAAAGGCGAGGATGTTTCAGAGTGGCATTTTATTATTCAAATGCTTGATTTATTAAAAACAAAAGGCACAGGCATTGCGATTGTGCCGATGCAACTTGCTATCGACACAAAGAACCCAATGAGAGAAAAGCTTTTGAAAAATCACCGTCTTGAGGCTGTTATGAGTATGCCGGATGACTTGTTTTATCCCGTCGGAGTCGTCACTTGCATTATGGTTTTTACTGCACATGTACCACATGAGGGTGACCCACATCATGAAAGTTGGTTCGGATATTGGAAAGATGATGGATTCAAAAAAGATAGGGTGCAAGGCAGAATTCCCAAGAATGATAAGCTATGGAAAACCATAAAAAATGAATGGTTAGTTAATTTTAGTAATAAAAAAGAAACACCTGGAAAATCAGTAAGAAAAAAAGTTAGCCAAACAGATGAATGGTGTGTGGAAGCTTACCTAGAAACTGATTACTTAAATTTGTCTGATCAAGAGTTTATTGAATCTGGAAGACGGTATCTTGCTTTTTTGATAAGGAACGGTGATTTTGCTTTAGTCAGAGAACTTTCCGGAAATAATCGGGAGGTCAAATTAAATTTGGGGCAATTTAACTGGTTTACATATCAAGATTTGTTTAATAATCCAAAAATCGGAAAAAGTATCGATTTAAACAAACTTGAGGAGTCAGAGGACGGCATAAATTATGTTGGTCGTACTGAAGAGAATAATGGTATTACCGCAAAGGTTATAAATGATGGAAGCTTTGAAGTTTATCGAGGTGGGTGCATTACAGTCCCAATGGTTGGCAATGAGCTTAAGTCAAGTTATCAAACAGATCCTTTTTGTGTATCCCAGAATATCGCTATTTTAGAACCAAAGAATTTTACACTAAATCCATTTTTAGCTATTTTTCTGAACACAATTATTCGTAAAGATAGATTCCGGTTTGCTTATGGAAGAACTTTAAGTCTTGACCGACTAAAGATGTTAAAAATTAAACTTCCAACAGACAAAGAAGGGAATCCCAATTGGAAATTTATGGAAGATTATATAAAATCTTTGCCGTATTCAGCGAGCATATAGTGACTTAAAAATGAAACCCGATGTCTATATTGACTCGATTAACCCTCTGCTATAAGAGTTAATTGAATAATCCACGGCATTTCGCCCCTTATCCGACTTCGGTTTTGGCACCTCAAACCATTGCGGATGTTGCTTGAACATAGCTCGTAATTCCTGTATACTTTTATCAAGATCTTCGAAGTTCCGGACATCGTCTCCGTCTATGCAATATGTGTATAATATATAAATGCAAGATACCAAGATACAGAATTACTTTTATGTTTTGATTTTGCTTCTGGTGGCCACTCTTTTCGTTTTTATCGCCCTGCCATTTTTATCTGCTATATTACTTGCCGTTGTGCTCGCTGTTTTGTTCCGGCCGGCTTATGAATTTATTTTGCGCGAGATCACTCGAGGTCGCGAATCTTTAGCCGCTCTCTTGACAATCTTGGGCGTAGTGCTAGTGATCCTTGTACCGCTTGGCTTTTTGGCCGGACAGATGGTGGGGGATGTGATTGACTTAAGTGAGAAAGTAACAGAGCCCGGAAGAGTTGATAGCTTCTTTGATTACGCTCGGGACACATTTTCTCGCATCGGAATCAATATTCCCGACAGTGGCAATGATTTACCTGTGCGCGACTATGCTCTGCCAGTGGCCAACTGGATCATTGCACACGTTGGCGGCATCTTTGCATCAGTGGCAAGTATCACGCTTACCCTCTTCATTTCTCTCTTGGGTTTCTTCTCGCTTTTGAAAGATGGTCAGAAGTTGAAAGAATATATTATCAAACTCTCACCCGTGGCCGACAAACTAGATGTGCAAATATTCGATAAAATGCGTTTGACTGTTAATTCTGTAGTGCGCGGCGCATTAGTACTTGCTGTGATCCAGGGTGTAATTGCAACAATGGGCTATCTCTTATTCAGTCTACCACAACCCATTCTCTGGGGCGGCCTCACAGCTGTCTCGGCACTTGTGCCCGGGATTGGCACAGCTTTGATAGTTTTTCCCGCGGCCATTTTCTTGCTCATCAGTTCTGGTTTAGTTAATGGGGTGGGTTTACTTATTTGGGGTATGCTTGCGGTGGGTCTCGTTGATAATTTCTTGGGGCCCAAACTCATGGGCAGGGGAGTCAAGATTCATTCGTTTTTAATTTTAATTTCAGTGTTGGGCGGTTTACAGTTTTTTGGTCCGATAGGCTTCATCGCCGGGCCACTAGTTCTCTCGCTCTTGATTGCCCTGCTTGATATATACCCAATCATCGCCCGCAATCTACAACAATAAGAAACACCTTTTTGTAACTTTTATTTGACTTAGTTAACCGGTAAGTGTAAGTTAGTGCTGGAGGTGAACTTTGGCCAATAAAATTTGCAGGCGCTGCGAAATAGGTCTTCTTCTTTATTCAGATGATCTAATGAGAGGTTCTGCCGACGGAGTACACTGCAACAGTTGCGCCCGTGATCTCGTGATCGAGAAGGAATCAAAAAAGCGGAAAGAGGTTTTGCGCCGACAGAACATTGTTGTTACGACTATAACCCCAACCGCTACGCCCGAAACGAGTGCAGATAGAGCAGTCAGCAACTTCGAGCCCCTCGACCCAGATGTCCAGGTTATCGACATCCGTTTCTTCAAGGCTGAAATCAAAGCCTTCAGAGACTATCTTAAGAGCGCAAAATAAACCCCGTGAGAGGTCGACCCTCTCACGGGTTTGTTTCATATTAACTTTTTAATGTTGAGCAATCTTGGTGCTAACCCACCACCAACGAGTTTGAGAAGTTCAGCCCACGAAGCACCAACTCCTCTTCTCGTTTCCCAAGCAAGTGACTGCAAATGCTTCAAGCGCCACCCGCAGGTGAGTGAATTCTCCATACCCATCCATGCCGTGCGTGACCAAATTCTGCCAGCCAGCATGGCCTCCGCCAGTTTGTCATAAGCCACGCCCCCGAGCCACGGCTCGGCAAGGGCAAACTCCGGCCAGCACTCCTTACAGAGTCCTTCTCCGAGTTGCTCAATCAAGTAATGCTCGATCCCATTTGTATTTTGGCCATTTCAGACCTCCTCTGTCTGCATTCTAAACACTAAGGCTTTAATGTCAACTTGCGCGCGTATAATAAGAAGTATAAAGTTAGTCACATTAATGATTAGAAATAAAAAATGAGAAATAAGAATTTTTTGATCGGCACAGTTGTTTTGGGAGTTGTTCTGTTCGCTGGTTTCGCAGGGGCCAACATTAGTAGCAATTTACTTCCTATTTCCGACGGTACGTACCTTCAGTGGACACCTAAATCTGGTTCCAGCCATTACGTGATGGTAGACGAGACCACTTGCAATGGTTTGACTGATTACAATTATACCAATACTGTGGGCCAGAGAGATTCATACAATGTAAATTTATCTTCTATTCCAAACGGAGCAACGATCACTCAAATTGATATTAAACCTTGTGCTTCACGTAACAGTAATGGGGGAAGATCTTCTAGTATGAATGTTTTTTACAGGTTAAATGGTGTTAATGGTGCCGACGCTGGCAATTACGCTCTCACGGGAACTAAGCCTGTCGAACTTGCAACTACAAGTTTCAGTGGTCTTGGCACAATTAAAGCATCCAGCACAAGTCTTGAAATTGGCGCAGTGCTTGCCACCAGCACCAAGGGCGCTCGTCTTGGTCGCATTTCCTCGCAAATAACCTACACGCCACTTTTGGCTCCAAGTTCTCTGATTGGGACTGCCTCGACCACGGCTACAGCCGTTCGTCTTGATTGGACTGACAACTCAACAAATGAAACTGGGTTCTTGGTAGAAAGGAGTACTGATTCAATCAATTTTACTAATATCGCCACCACTACAAGCAATGTTGTCTCATATGACGATGCCGGGCTTCTCTCTGGGACAACTTACTATCACCGCGTGCGAGCATATAACTCTGGAGCAAACTCTGCTTACACCAATACTGCTACCACCACGACTAATCTAATCATCCCAGCTCCAACTTCACTCTCTGCCATAGCCGCTACCACAACCCTAAACATTGATCTCTCGTGGGCAGACAATTCTTCAAATGAATCGGGTTTCTTGATTGAGCGCAGTACTGATGATCTAAATTACACCAACGTTGCTACTACAAGCTCAAACACGATTGCTTATTCTGATGTGGCTATTGCAGAAAATACAACTTATTACTACCGCGTACGGGCCTTCAATTTGCCTACTTACTCTGCTTATTCCAACACTGCTTCTGCCACAAGTGGCACAGCGCCTATTGCTCCATCGAGTCTCTCGGCCACTGCTTCAGCAACTGAATTGAGAATAACTCTAGAATGGGTAGATAACTCAAGCAATGAGAGTGCGTTCTTGATCGAGCGCAGTATAGATGCAGTGAATTACTCTAATATTGCCACCACTAGCATAAACGCGGTTGACTATGCTGACGACAGTGTACTTCCGGGGACAACTTATTATTACAGAATTAGGGCGCATAACGATATTGGGAATTCTGGTTACTCTAACACTGCTTCAGCCACTACTATCTCCACTCCGCTCCAACCCACAAGTCTTACTGGCACAACGGCCACCACGAGTATATCGATTCGCTTGCGTTGGACGGATAATTCTAGCAATGAAGACGGCTTCAATATTGAACGCAAACTAGCAAGTCTGCCCAATTGGACATCGCTTGCCACAACCACTCTCAATATAGTTGATTACGACGACTTCACTGTGGCAGAAAATACAACTTATCACTATAGAGTGCGTGCCTTCAATGGTGCTGGGTACTCCGCTTATTCCAATACCGCCTCCACAACTTCACCCGGTGTCCCACCATCGCCATCTGGGTTGGGTGCTACCGCAAGTTCTACTTCAAATGTTGCCTTAAGTTGGTTGGATAATTCACACAACGAGCTTAACTTCAATATTTGGAGAAGTTCAGATGCTGTTAATTTCTCGTCTCTTGCCACCACAAGCGCTAACATTAAGAGTTACCTCGATGTGGCTCCAGGATCGGGTACCTGGTATTACAAAGTGAGAGCTTACAATTTCTTCGGTTACTCACTATTCTCAAATACAGCAAGTACTACGTTGCCATAACCCACGTAATCTGAAGGAGTAGAGAAAACAGCAAACCCGGCGGTGAAACCGTCGGGTTTGGACTAATGGGCAAGGGTATAGGTGAGAACTTTTTTAGCTCCTGACTTCCTGAGTATTCTTGTGATTTCGCGTGATGTGGCTCCTGTTGTGTACACGTCATCTATCAAGATTATATTTCGCTTCTTGATTGGCTCAAGATTATTTTCTGTGCCGTCTATATTTATTGCAAAAGCATTATTAAGATTAGTTAATCTTTCGCGTTTATTTTTAAGTGAGACTTGGGGTACAGTGTGTCTGGTTTTTATTAGCAAGTTTGCAATGAGCTGGAAGCCAGTGCGCTCCGATACAATTTCTGCCAATAATTCTGCTTGATTGAAGCCCCTTTGTTGCAAACGTTTATGCGACATAGGCGCGGGGATGATTATTGGGTTCTCGATCCTCTCGAAAATCCCCCTTTCACTCAAATCTTCTAAAATAAATTCAGATAAATGCTTACCCAGAATGGGGGCAAGACGTTTGGCATGTCTATACTTGAGCATCTTGATTGCCTTGCGCATGGTTGGATGCGCGTAGGAGAAGCAAGATCTCGGGTTATCTTCATGATCATAAGCCGGCGGAATCTCGTATATACACTCTTCACACAAGGGAAGAGAGCCATTGTGGCAGGAGAGACATGATTCTGGAAAGAGGATATCAAGGAAGGTGTTTAAGAGTCGGATCATGTTATAATTATGTCATATCTATGCTAGAGAACTTTTCGGTCGGCAAATTATTTGGAAGTTTCTTGTCTAAAGAACAGAGTGTGCTTGGAATTGATATTGGCTCGTCATCCATTAAAGTAGTTCAACTTAAAAAAAAGAAAGGCAAGGCAATATTGGAAACGTATGGTGAATTAAGTTTAGGTCCCTATGCCGAGTTATCAATTGGTCAAGCCACGATTCTCTCCACCGAGAAGACGATAGAAGCGATGAAGGATTTGTTCAGAGAAGCGAACGTGACCGCCAAGATCGCGGCTGTGGCTTTGCCCTTACGCTCTTCTCTTTTGAAGGTCATAGAACTGCCCTCGTCAAAAGACGAGCAGATCAATCGAATGGTGCCAATAGAGGCGCGCAAACATATTCCGGTGCCGATCTCGGAAGTGACACTTGATTGGTGGGCCATTCCGAAGAAAGATTTTCAAACTCCAGAAATGGTGAGTCCAGATGCTTCGGGACAGCCAAACATGTCTAGCAAGACAGAAATTTTACTAGTGGCTATTCATAAAGCGGCAGTCAAGAAACAGCAAGACGTAGTTGCTGGCATGGGCCTTGACGCTCGCACATATGAAATAGAAACATTTAGTTCAATCAGGTCAGTGCTCTCACGCGATATTTCAGCCATGGCTATTCTTGACGTGGGGGCTGGAACAAGCAAGCTCACGATAATTGATTATGGGGTGGTAAGAGTTTCGCACGTGATCAATAAGGGCGCGCAAGATGTGACAGTGGCTATAGCCACAGCAAGCGGCATCCCTTTTGCTGATGCTGAAAAAAAGAAGCGCAAAGAAGGCTTGGCCGAGCAGGCCAGTGCCGGTTCAATCCTCGATTACATCTTATTTGAAGCGAACGCTGTCATTGAGGAATATCAAAAAGCACACGCGCGACTTATTAATAAGATTGTTTGCACTGGTGGCGGAGCTGTTATGCAAGGCTTCGTTCAGATAGCCCAGAAACATTTCCAAGCCGAAGTAACATTAGGTGCCCCATTCACAAGAATAGAAGCGCCAGCATTCTTGACCGATATCCTAACTCAAGCCGGCCCCGAATTCGCCGTGGCGATCGGCCTCGCGCTCCACGAACTCGAAGAAGTGTAGGTTTGACATGTTAGGAGAACCCCGAAGGCCAGGCCTTCGGGGTTTGTGCGTCACTTCATCAATCTCAGGCAATCATAGAACCTGTTGCGTAGAAGTTCTTGCCAGGTGAAGAGTTCTGGGATAGAGATGTTCTTGGGTGAATCTACTTCCTTGATCGGTCGCAATGGGCTCTCGGGGATAGGGAAGCCACAAGGCGGATTGGTGCAGGTCGGGACACCCGATGCATCCCTACTCTCGATCTTGAACAAGTGTCCGGGCAAGTTATTCGCATCGCCTGGGAGAAAAAGGAATCTCCACTTTTCAAACTGATTTTCGAACAGAATGCCTTGTCCAGTAACCATCTTTGGCTCAAGGAACACATCACCCGTCGATGCCATTGTGGTGTAATCGAACTCCACAAGTGTAGCGGTTGTGATGGCGGCAATCTTTTCCTTTAGGCCCATCTGCAGTCCTCCTTCCGTAGACAGTCTATTCCTACCCCACCCCGAAGTAAATAGTTGGGTACAAGTTGACTTCTTGTATACTGGGTATATACTGCAGGATATGGAGAAGACAGTTATAAATATAAAAACTGATCCGGTTGTTAAGAAACAGGCAAGCCAAATTGCGGCTCGTCTCGGTTTGCCTTTGGGTACAGTGATGAATAACTATTTGCGTCAATTTATTCGTGAACGCAGGGTAATTTTTGAGGAAGGGCTTACCCCTAATAAGGCAACCGCCAAGCGGCTATTGATTGCCGAGCGAAATATTGCCGAAGGTAAAAATTTGTCACCTATTTTTAATACACCGGAAGAACTGTTTAAACACCTCAATTCTCTATGAGATTTATTACTGAGCGCGGTTTTGATAAGCAATTCACTAAATTATCCCCGAAGGTAAGACAAAAGTTTGAAGAAAGGTGGCTGATGTTTATTGATAATCAGACCCACCCTCTTTTAGAGAACCATCCACTTAACCCACCGTTTGCCGGGTCAAGAAGCATAAACGTAACCGGTGACTATCGAGCAATTTTTAAGCAAATAAATCCTGATCTTATTATTTTCACAGACATTGGCACGCACCATCAGCTCTTCGGCACTTAGATTATCTGGGTATAAGTTGTTTTGAAGATATTTTTATAGTGTTAGAATGTTGATAGCATGGATATTCCAGGAACATCATTGGGGACAAACACGGGGGTACGCACTTCTTTCATTCCTAAAACTTCCCTTGCGGTCCGACCGCCCAAGAGGGAAGGATTGGGCTTCTTGATGTTTCTCGGTCTTACTATTTTTTTAATATCACTCTTGGGTTGGTTGGCCGCTTATAGTTATAACTCATTGGTTGAGAAAGATGTGCATAATCTTGAGGCTTATTTAACGCAAGCCAAGGAATCTTTTGACCCGGCATTACTTAAAGTTTTCGAGAATCTTGATCGTCGCTTGAACTCGGCTGAGGATCTTATGGATGCTCACTCTGATCTTACCCCCCTTTTTGTAATGCTTGATCGGGTGACGCTTAAAACGGTGCGCTATACCCATTTTTCTTATATCAATAACGGAGCGGCCGCCGCAGTCAAGATATCCGGTGAGGCTCTTGATTTCCCTTCTGTCGCACTGCAGGCACTTGAATACAGCAAGGAAGATAAAATTATGAATCCTATATTTTCAAACTTTGGGGTCGAACAAGGTGGCAAGGTGACGTTTGATGTTTCATTTAATATTGATACAAGCTTAGTTTCTTACGCTCCCAAGACTGGCTCACCATTGGAGGGAATATAAACATATGCGCGCACTAATACCATTAATTGCAATCGTAGCGGCCGTGGCTATCTTTTTCGGTCCCACCAAGAGTACTCTTCAAGCCACGGATCCCTTAGTGGCCAAACGCACAAGTCTTGAGCAAGCTCTCGATAGCGCCAAGAAGATCCAATCGGTGCGTGAGACCTTGCAAGAGCGATACAATTCCTTCTCAAGTTCTGATCTAACGCGCTTGAACAAAATGGTACCTTCACACGTGGATAACGTGCGCCTTGTGATAGACATTAATGGCATGGCCCGCACTTATGGCATGGCCCTTAAAGATATTGAAATCGGACAGACAGTGAGCGTGGTAGAGAATCCTGCCGCCGGCACTATCGTGGGCGACGGGCCGGAGCATCTTGATATACGATTTGCGGTTAGTGGCAGTTACGATTCTCTCAAACTTTTCTTGGCGGATCTGGGCAAGAGCTTGCGCATTGTTGATATCACCGATCTTACTTTCAGTTCACGCGATGTGGATCTCTATGATTTCTCTATTTCACTTAGAACTTATTGGTTGCAAGACAAATAAATATGTCTAACCCCGCCAAAATTATCATGGTTTTAGTCGCACTTTTGTTGGCTTTTGTCGGCTTCAACTATTTGAAGGGAGACGAAGAGTCTTCGCCCACAACCGGTCTTGTGCGAGAGAACTTCGATTCTAGTGTTGGAGGAGGGGATAATAGCGAATTTTTGCGAGTACTCAAGAATCTTGAAAGTGTTTCGCTCGATGGCTCATTCCTTTCCACAGAAGCTTTCACCAACCTCATTGATTTTAGTCTCGAGCTTACTCCTGAACCAGTGGGCCGACCTAACCCCTTTAGGCCAATCAATCTTTTAGAGCGTGATTTAGCCACATTTCAAAATGCCTCAAGCACAGGAACCTCGCAGTGATGCTCGTGAGATACCGGTAAGGGATCTCTCGGGTAAGAAGGTCTCACCGGATATTCTCAAGTACATTCCGCAAGAATCAGCGGATTATTATAAGTTCGTGCCAATCGGTATCAAAGATTCTGCCCTTGAAGTGGGCATGGTAGATACCGAGAATACCGAGGCTCATAATGCCATCTCTATTATTGCCGACAAATTGGGCATGCCATTCAAGATTTTCAAAATAAGCGCCGATGATTTCCACGCCATCATTGATGATTACAAGAATCTAGCAAGTGAGGTAAACAAGGTCTTGAGCGAACTT
>ERZ1292623.264-Hain-H51-01um-R1-264-length-58392-cov-15_pt1 | contig 58392 bp, 62 predicted proteins | sample MGYA00564398_ERZ1292623 | MGnify/ENA primary metagenome ERZ1292623 (study PRJEB36523, sample SAMEA6512633) | groundwater metagenome | collected 2019-01-07 | study: AquaDiva: Metagenomics assemblies of 32 groundwater samples
GTATTGCTTGTTAAGGATGCAGTATTGCTTGTTGCGGAGGCCGATGCAGGCGAAGAGGTTGGAGGAAGAATGACAAGAATCAGAATATTCAATACTAGAAACATTAGTAACTACATTTGTTATAAATTTTAAATTATAGCCGCCAAATCCAACATTATTTCCTTCATATACAATTTCCGAATGTACTAGATTATTAGCATCGTATACATCTTTTAAGTGATGCCCTCTTAAACAATTTTTTGAATCTTCGGAATCAAAAACATAAAAACTATTCTTTATATTTCTTGAATTGGAAATTGCATCGCCTGTACAATTATTCGCTTTAATAATATTAGCGTATTTATGCAAAGATTTTTTTGCAATTTCAACAAATTGATTTTTTAATTTTGAAAATAAGGCCTCGCTACCAATATCAAATTTCTTAATTTCTTGTTGATATATTTCTTTAGTATATTGCTTATTTTTTATAATATATTCTTTATTTCTTAAATTGCTGGACATAAAACAATTCGTACAATTAGCGGAATCAAATAAAAACTGAGAATCAATACAATTGCGCGATTCTATTAATTCTGTTGATTTATAACCTTTATCAACATCTATACATTCATAACAAAGCTCACTATTTGTAAGATGTAAACAGTCAATGCAATTTATTGATTTATCAACTGCTCTTGAATACATAATATCTTCCGAGTCCAATGCGGAAATGGAAAGATATATATTTTTAGAATTCCAACTATTATTTGCATAGTCAGAATTTTGATTATTTGTGCCATAAAAATTAATCCTAGGAATTTTCCTTTGTAATTCAAAAAATTGTTGAAAAAACGGCTTTGAAAAATTATAATCAACCCCGTAATTTATGGCGTCCCAACCATCAGAATACCAGCATTTCTGACAATAAGAAATAAATCCACTATCTGGTGCGCACATACTCACCACAGATAAACCGCATAAACCGCATTTATTTTTATACAATGCCCTTTCGTTTCTATTGGCAAATCTCCTTTGAAGACGGCAATCAAAACACCAAGTCGGCGGAGGAACTTTTATTTTGTCATAAAAAGTAAAATCTTCAGGTTCTATTTGAAAATTCTGATGGCAATTTTGGCAATTGTAAATTTTGGAATGCATATTTTTACTTGAATAATCTTTTTAATTTAAGATAAAAATTTTCTCTAATTTGTATTAAGTGGACTATAATTATTTTATTTTTGTTATCAAAAGTATAAGCCAAACGATAATCTTTGCCGCCAACTTTAAAATGAAAAGAATAGAGAAAATTCAACGAACCAGAGAGTTTTTCTCCTAGATAGGGATTAGATTTTAATTTTTGGACTGATTCCACTGAAGCAATTCTTACATTCTTCGGCAATTTTTTAGCTTCTTTCTTAGCAGACGGAGTAATTAAAATCCGATACATTAAATATTAATTGAAAAAAATCAGATAATTTTTTCAATTGGCTCAAATTTTTTACTATCAGCCTCTTTAAAGCTTTTTGCAAGAAGGTTAATTGTTTTTTTGTCTAAAAAAATTTCTAAGGTTTCTAAGTCGGCGGGAGACAATAATCGGCTTAATGTTTCTAATTTAATAACGGCGTTTCTCGCCTCTTCAAATGCTTTAATATTTGTTTTTGTTACCATGGCTGTATTCATATCATTTTAATTATAATTACAAAAATAAAAAAATCAAATAATTTCAGCCTGATAACACTTTTCGCAGTAGACTATCTCTGGACGTTCTGGCGAATAGGTAGTCTCAAATTCATTGGGACAATGGTCTTGGTTATGAAAATGATTAATAGTGTTTTGGTAGATGTTTGTATTGTTTGGGTTTTTGCCTTCTATTCCCTGGCATTGGCATTGCCTTTTCCATAGTTTAAGAGGATTGCGCTGTTTTAGTCGTTGATAGTGGCGGCAGTTGGGGCATAGCCTGGGAAGAGGAAGGTTCATTTTTCTGTAGAAATCCAGTTCTGGTTGGATGATTTTGAAAGCTTGAGTGCATTGTTCGTTGCATCCGCCTGCTGGCGGATGGCTATTATGCTGGCATTCTATTGTTTCGTTAGTTATTGAATCATTGACGTCTTTGATGTGGTCAGGGAGATCTTCTGATTTGAGGGTTATTTGAATGTTGCGTTCTTCTGAGTCTTTCCAGACGTAGCCTTTGTTTATGGCTTGTTCTTTGGTTAAGAGAAAAGATTCCTCCGCCATAGTTTCATTGTAGCAAAAAGATGATAATTCTAATGGGAAAAATTCTCCATACTTATAAATACTGCCTTGTTTATCTGTATAGGGCATATTATTCATATGCTGAATTATCATTGGCACTAGTTTTTCATATTCTTCTTTGGTGTATTGCTTGTTGAAGATGCAGTATTGCTTGTTGCGGAGGCCGAAACAACCAAATAAATCAGAAGAGTTTTTGCAGTCAAAAGAATATTGGACATTTCTTCCTTCAACGATATTTTTAGAAAATAAAATCTTATATCCAATCACTATACACGATTCATAGCAAAGCTGAGATTCTTCTCCGGTATCTATCATATCATAGCTATCCTTAGTAGCGGTTGCGATAATAATATTTTTGCAATTTTCAATTGTTGATTTTAAAGAATCTATTTCAAAACAATTATGGCAGTTTTTAGCATTAGTAATATTATTGCCGGTAGTATTGATTGCATTATAAATAACTGCATAGCGTCTGGGAAAATCCATTTTAAATTGTTGAAATTTTTGAAATATCTCTTGAACCGTTTTAAAACTGCCCAAAAAATATTCTTCTGTTTTTTTCTTGTATTCTTCTTTGGAATACGGCTTATTAAAAATATAATATTGCTTATTTCTCAAACCAACGCATCCGAAACAATTGCTGCAATTTTTGCAGTCATAAAGAAAAGATGAATCTATGCATTCCACTGCGTATTGAGAAAATTTTACATTATAGCAATGGCTGCAATTTATGCATTCATAGCAAAACTCTGAATCAATAAGAAAAAAATAATCAACGGCATCCTTGACGTTTCTGGTATAATGGCCGTACATGCAATTTTCTGCGTTAAAGCCAGTTGTATAATAACAATTTCTAGACCACGCCACTAAAGGACAATATAAACAATTTACCGACTCAATATTATGCAAATTAGATTTTGGAAAAACATCCGAAATTTCTTTTAATTGCTGAAAAAATGACTTTGAAAAATCGTATTCTCTGCCATATGTCATTGGATCCCATTTATCAGACCACCAGATTTTATAATCATACACAGGAAAAGAAGTTTCCGGCGGAAAAAGAGCGATAATATCATCCCCGCTCCAACTGTCTTTTCTTTTATAAAGCTTTCTTTCATTAATAAATATCATCTTTCTTATAAATCTGCACCCTGGGCACCAAGTCGGTGCCGGAACTTTTGTTTTAGCGTAAAATTCAAAGTCTTCAGGTTTTATCTTAAAATTTTGTTTACAATTTTGACAAACGATTATTTCAATATTATTCATAATTTCCCTAAATCACCATTTCTTATATTTATTTTATGGTAATCAATATTGCTCCCGCGGCCATCAGAATCGCTCCCAGTCCGGTTTTCCAGCCGAATGTTTCTCCCAAAAATAAAGCGGCTAAAATAATAACGAAAACAATACTCAGTCTGTCAATCGCCGCCACCCTTGAAGCCAAACCATATTTCAAAGCGAAAAAATAAAAAAGCCATGACAAAGCGCCGGCAACGCCGGACAAAACAATTAAAAGCCAGTCCCGGGAGCTGAAAGAATTAATTGAAAATCCCTGAAATTTTTTCAGAAAAAAACTTACCAAAACCAAGAACCCAGACATAATAAGCGCCCGCACCGTTGTCGCCAAGGTGGAATCAACATCTTTCAATCCCAGCTTGGCAAAAATCGCCACCAGAGCCGCCGTAATTGCCGATAAAAAAGCGTAAATCAACCACATAAACTTTATAAAATCATTGTTAATTTCTGCCTCTATTATATAATCAATACTATCAAATAAAAAATAATTATCAATTTTATGGAAATTTTGCTTTTAATAGACGCCCATGCTTTAATCCATCGATGCTTTCACGCGCTACCGCCTTTCAAAAACAAAGAAGGTAAGCCGACCGGCGCGCTTTATGGTTTGTCCAGCATTTTAATAAAAATCCTCCATCCGGATAAAAAAAACGGCGCCGACGGCATCAACGGCCAAATTCCGGAATATATTGTTGCATTTTTTGACCGGCCGGAACCGACTTTTAGAAAACAAATTTACGACGGTTATAAAGCGCAAAGGCCGAAAGCCCCCGACGAACTGGTTTCTCAAATAATCGCCAGCCACCAGCTGTTTGAAGCTTTTAATATAAAAACTTTTGAAATTCCTGGGTTTGAAGGCGATGACTTAATCGGCACAGCTGTAGAAAAATTCAAAAACTATCCTGAATTGAAAATCATAATCTTAACCGGCGACTTAGATGCCCTGCAATTAATAGAAAACGAAAGAATAATGGTTGAAACAATAAAAAAAGGCATCAGCGAAACAATAATTTATAACGAAGAAGAAGTAAAAAACCGCTTCGGAATTTTGCCAAGCCAAATTGCCGATTACAAAGGATTAGTTGGTGATGTTTCAGACAACATCAAAGGCGTGCCGGGAATCGGACCGAAAACAGCGGCCGTTATTTTACAAAAATATAAAACTATTGAAAACTTTTTTCAAAAAGGCCGAGAAGAAAAAAATTACGAGAAAATCATTGAATTTAAAGACCAATCAACAACTTCAAAATATTTGGCAGAGATAAGGAAAGACGCTCCATTAGACATAAATATTCAAGATTTAAAATACGAAGGATTGCCGAAAGAAAAATTAATCAAACACTTTGAAACCTTAGGTTTTCAAAGCTTGATAAAAAGATTATGATGCCGGCATTATAATAATATGCCTTTCTCCGCCCTCGCCAGCGCTTTCAGTTTTAATATCTGGGCGAGATGATAATTCCACGTGCACCAGCCGGCGCTCATAAGCATTCATCGGCGGTAACGCCACTTTTGTTTTTTCCGCCATGGCCTTTCTGGCCGCTGCCCGGCCAAGTTCCACAATTAAATCTTCCCGTTTTTTGCGGTAATTATTGACATCGACAACCACGGCTTCGACATTATTTTTTTTAGCAATTAATTTTATAACATGATCAAGATTGCTGACTATTGATTGCAGCATGTTTTCAGAAATTGAATCATCGTTTATAAAAATGGAAAATCGGGAATTGCCTTCGTCGTAATTTACGGAAAAATCAGCGAAACTAAACAACTCAATCAATTTTTTAATTTTTTCCTGTAATTGGCTCATATTTTGTGATGCAGCTTTTTATCTATTTCAATTAATTTTTCATCGCTCACTTGCAACCGCTTATTAATGACTACTTGTTGAATAACCGAAAAAACCGAAGTTGTCAACCAATAAAGCCCAAGAGCAGAAGGCAGATAAGACAAAAACAAAACCGTCATTATCGGACCCATATAAACCATCTGCTTGCCCATCATTTCCATCGGCGTTAAATCTTTTTTAGGCGCAGTGTTTTTCGGCAAAGACAATCTGCCCTGAAAATACTGCGCGACTGCCGCCAAAGCGACAATAAAAAAATTTCTACTACTTAAATCAACTAATCCCAAAAAAATATGATTAACGGCTTCTGGCGCGACAACAAAAGAATATAAAAATTTCAAAGATTCTTCACTAATGCCTTTCCAAAAAACCTGATAAAGGCCGATAATCACCGGCAATTGGATTAATAACAAAAGAAACGGAGAAAGCGGGTTCACTTTATGCTCGCGGTAAAGACTAAGCATCGCCGCCAGTTTTTTCTGCTGGTCATCTTTATGCTGAGCCTCAATTTCCTTCATCTTCGGCGCCAGGCACTGAATAATCGCCTGATCTTTAGCGCCTTTATAAAAAATCGGCAATAATACTACCCTGATTAAAACCGTTAATATAATTATAGCAACGCCTAAATCCGCGCCCGGCAGATACTCATACAAAAGAACCAGGGCGTTAAAAATCGGACGGTAAAAAATTTCATTAAATAAAGCAACCATAATAAAATAATTAGTAATTAGTAATTAGTAATTTGGCAAGTTCTTTTTCTATTTCTTTTTCTTTTAATTCAGCGGTTTTTGGCGAAACGATTACTAAAACATCTTTACCTTTAATTTCGTGCAATTTTCCCAATCTGATAAAATTAAAAATTGTTCTTTTGATTTTATTGCGCTGAACAGCTGATTTGCTCACCTTCTTGCTGATTACAACCCCAAACCGGCTAAATGATAAATTATTATCAGATATCTTAATAATAAAAAAATCGCTTTTGCGAGTTGTTATTTTTTTTCTTTGCTTCAGCCAATTTTGAATTGGAAGCCGAAATTTTTTAGCTAACATTAACTCAAAATAACTAATTAAACAGTTATTTTCTTTCTTCCTTTTCTCCTTCTTCTTTGCAAAACGTTTCTGCCTCCCGGCGTCCGGCTGCGCTTTAAAAATCCGTGACTTCTTTTCCTTTTTCTCTTTTTCGGCTGGTATGTTAACGACACAATAAAAGCATAGCAAATTTATAGAGAAAAACAAGGATGTTGCGCTTATCCACAGCCTTAGTATTGACTAAAATTATAAAGTATTGTATATTAAGATTAGATATTTAAAATAAATTAAAATGAAAGGGGTGAACGAAATGAATAAGAAATTACAGATAGTAAGTGGAAAAAAAATAATCATCATATTTATTGTATATGTAATTATTATGATTATTACAGCTCTTATTGTTATCAGTTGTGCTCCAGGAGATAGAATAATCTTTCGGCCGGATGTGTATATTAATTATACGCCACATCCTTACTACAGCTATAATCAGCGCTATGACTACGGCACCTACTACCTCTATTTTCCAATTGTAGTGCAAAATACTAGCACTACTAACTTTGTAGAGATAGCGTTGAACGGCAAGCAAATTTTGCCACAACGCATTCCACCCGGGAAAACAGAAAACGTAAACGTTCGGGTTGAAATCGGAGAAAGACGCGATGTTATTCTAACCGCGAGTTGTTACACTGCTTCTGAAAAATTAACAGGCACCGCGTATCGCGAACTATATATTTATATAGGGTCGTATGAGCGACCCGCTGACATTTGGCCAGTTTACTGTCCCAACCCCTAATCATTTTTCGCCGGTTGTGCAATCCACACTGGCGAAATCACCCGCGGCAATTGCCACAAACAATTGTCCGCGGGTTTTTTATTGCTTTTTACTTTTTTATTTTTTATATTTTATTTAATGATTATTCTCGGCCTTGACCCGGGCAGCGTTGCCATCGGCTACGGCTTGCTCAAAAAAGAAAAAAAGGAATTAAAACTTTTAAAAAGCGGCTTATTTAAAATTTCAAGCAAAGACAAAAGCGAACGGCTTTTAGAAATTGAAAAATCTTTCTTGCAACTAATAAAAAACAATAAAATTGACATCATTGCCATAGAAAAATTATTTTTTATGAAAAACATGAAGACTGCGCTCGAAGTCGCCCAGTCTCGCGGGGTCTTGACATTGGTCGCCGCAAAACACAAAATATCCCTATTGGAATTTTCGCCGTCGGAAGTTAAAAGCGCTGTCACCGGCTACGGCTTGGCGGATAAGAAAGCCGTGGCAAAAATGGTTGCTAAATTTTTGAAGATTGATACAATAAAAAAATCAGACGATGAAACAGACGCGATAGCGATAGCATTGACAGCGGCAAACAATTCGATAAATATTAAGATTTAAAAATAGTTGGATTTAATAAAAGGTCGCTTATTATTTTCTTTTAAAAATGATTATTGCTGATTTAAAAAAATCGTCATTATTAAATTACAGCGATGAAGGCGGTGAAGCAGATATTGACACATCCTGCGAAGATTGCGGAGCCGAACTTGACAATCAACAGCTATGCCCGAATTGCGATTCAGAAATTGACGCTGCAGAAGAATTAGGAACAGAAGACGATCCTGATAAAAAAGACGAAGAATAAGTTGTTATAAAAATAAACATCCCCAGCTCCGAAAAGGGGTGTTTTTTTTCAACTATTGAATTATAATAAAAACATTAAGAATCTAAAATGGCTAGGAAACATAAATTCATCTGGTTGAAAATAATCGGCGCTTTGATTTTAATTTTTTTCAGCGCCTCGCTTTTTGTTTTAGCGAAAGTCGCCAAAATAGCCAAGGAATTGCCCGACCCGAAACAATTTGTAGCCAGTCACCAAGTAAGCCAATCAAGTAAAATATACGACAGAACCGGCGAAATTTTGCTATATGAAATTTATTCAGAAGAAAAAAGAACTATTATTCCTTTTAAAAAAATACCTGATTATGTGAAAAAAGCGACCATTGCTATTGAAGATAAAAATTTTTATGAACATCCCGCGCTTGATTGGCGTGCCCTAATAAGAGCTTTTTTAACCAACGTTATTGAAGGAAGAGTGGTGCAGGGCGGCTCAACCATCACCCAACAATTGGCTAAAAATGCCTTTTTAAACTCGGAAAAAACATATGAAAGAAAAATCAAAGAGTTAATCTTGTCTTATTGGATAGAAAAAAAATATTCTAAAGACGAAATTCTTGAGCTTTACCTTAATCAAATTCCTTACGGCAATAATACTTACGGCATTGAGGCCGCCTCAAAAACTTATTTCGGAAAATCTGCCGAAGAATTATCACTGGCTGAATCAGCCCTACTAGCCTCCATCCCTAAAGCGCCGACTTATTATTCGCCATACAGCTCTCATAAAGACGAATTAATCCAAAGAAAAGATTACACATTAGAACAAATGTTGTCGCTTAGCTTTATTGATAATGAAGAATTTAAAAGAACAAAAGATTATCAATATAAATTCCAACCTCAAAATATCGGCTCAATCAAAGCTCCTCATTTCGTAATGATGGTTAAGGATTATCTGATTGAAAAATACGGCGAAAATTTTTTGGAAAACGGAGGGTTAAAAATTATTACCACCCTTAATTGGGACCTCCAACAAACCGCTGAATTAGTTGTTAAGGAAGGAGCGGAACGCAATGAAAATCTCTATAAAGGAAAAAATGCTGCTTTAGTAGCTCAAGACCCGAAAACCGGCCAAATCTTGACGCTTGTCGGCTCAAGAGATTATTTTGACGTAAAAAACGACGGCAATTTCAACGTTGCCAGCCAGGGATTAAGACAACCAGGTTCATCTTTTAAACCCTTCGCTTATTTAACAGCTTTTAAAAAAGGATATTCGCTTAAGACAATTGTTTTCGATTTGCCAACTGAATTTACGGCCAACAATCCAAATTGTCCGTTGGTGGTTAATTTTTCTAACAAATCAAAAGAATGTTATCATCCTGAAAATTTTGACCGCCAATTCAGGGGGCCGGTAAATTTAAAAAATGCCCTAGCCCAATCTTTAAATATTCCATCCGTTAAGGTTCTTTATTTAGCTGGAATTGAAGACACGATAAAAACGGCCAAAGATATGGGAATAACAACATTAAACGACATTTCACGCTATGGCTTATCTCTTGTTTTGGGAGGTGGTGAAGTAAAATTAATCGATTTAGTCAACGCTTATGCTGTTTTTTCCCAAGAAGGAATAAGACATAACCAAAAAATTGTTTTAAAAATAGAAGATTTTTCCGGTAAAACAATAGAGGACGCCTCCGACCAAGCCGTTAAGATAGTTGATTCCCAATATATAAGATTAATTACCGATATTCTTTCAGATGACGAAGCAAGAAAGCCGCTTTATCAAAATAGTTTTAACTTAACAACTTTTGAAGACCGACAAGTTGCCTTGAAAACCGGAACAAGTAATGACTACATAGACGCATGGACTATTGGTTATACCCCCTATTTAGTTGTCGGTGTTTGGGCTGGAAATAATAACAATACACCAATGCAAAAACAAGCCGGTAGTATTTTAGCCGCCTTGCCGATTTGGAATTCTTTTATGAGTAAAACTTTAAATAATTTTCCAGTTGAGTTTTTTAATGACGCGGAAAAAGAAAATGAAGATATTAATAAAACAATGTTAAATGGAAATTATATAAACAATAATAGTATTCATAATATACTCTATTATATTGATAAAAATAATCCATTAGGTGAAACTCCATTAAATCCAGAAAATGATTTTCAATTTAAGAATTGGGAAACTCCGGTTCAAAACTGGATAAAATTAAACTCATTACAACAATTATCTCAATCAACAACCACCATAATTAGCCAACCAACTAATTAATATCAACTTTTTATTGGCATTAAAATATAAAAATAAGAAGTGTCTTCTGGTGATTTTATAATTGCCGGCTTATTTGAATTACTAAAACCAAAGAAAATATTTTCAGAAGTTATATTTTTAATTCCATCTAATAAAAAGCGCCAATTAAAAATAACTTCTATTGGCTCTCCTTTTATTTTTGCGGAGATTAAATACTTATTCACCCCAAAAACATTATTACAAGAAGATATTTCTATGTTTTTAAGATTTTCTTTTATGGTTATTTTTATTTCATTAAGCCGGTCTGTGAAGATTCCAACAAGTTTAACGGCGTTGATTAATTCATCTTTATTTAAAACAACTTCTGTTTCGTGTGTTTTTGGAATAATTTGCTGATATTCCGGAAATTCACCATTAATTAATCTTGATATTATTTCTGTATTTTCGTTTTTAAAAACAATTTGGGTTTGGTCAAAAAATATATTGATTTTTCCACTTTCATTTAATTGTGTTTCTTTAATAACCTCATTAATTGTTTTTAATGGAATAATAATCTTAAAAGCGTTATCAATATTTGATTTAAAATAATTATTCAAAATAGTCTCTTCAGAAAGCCTGAATGTATCAGTTGAAACAAATTTTATTACTGAATTTTGATAATCAAATAAAACCCCACTAAGTTCAGGTTTACTATCTTTAGTTGTTGAACTAATAATATTAATAAAAATATCTTTTAATATTGAGTTTTGTATTTCAATATAATAATTATTGTTTTTTATTTTTGGAATAATTGGAAAATCTTCTTTTTTAATTCCATTTATTTCAGCTTCATAATTATCAGTTTTTAATAATATTTTATTATTATTTATTTCAATATTAATCCTTTCATTTTGTAAATTATTAATAATTGAATTAAAAATTCCAAAAGGAATAGTTATTCCTCCGTTTTCTATTATTTTTCCAGAAATAAAACTAATTACCGCTAATTCAAGATTTGTCGCTGAAAGTTTTATTCTATTATCAAATGATTCAATTAAAAAATTTTTTAAAATTGGTAAATCGGTATCATCTTTTGTTATTTGCTCAATAACTCTAAGCCCATCTTTTAAATTTTTTTTTAAAACAACTAATTTCATAATATTAATATATATTATTTGTTATTGTAGTAGTGGTTGTGAATATGTTTATTATTTAAAAATAAACAATAAACATATGTATTTATTTTTAAATAACCTGTGGAAATATAGTTAATTATTATAGGATATTTTTTTTAAGCATTTTCATTGATTATTTCTTTTATTAATATTATTTTTTGGTTTAAGTTATTATTTTTATTAATTTCATTAGCTATTTTTTCATATGAATGGATTGCTGTTGTGTGATCTCTTTTTCCTATTTTATCCCCAATATCCGGGTAAGACATCCCCAATATTTCCCTAAGTAAAAATATTGTTATTTGTCTTGGTTCAATTAATCTTTTTCTTCTTGAATGGCTTATAATATCATCTGGTATCATTTCAAAAAAATCAGCCACTGTTTTTATTAATTGACCAGGGGTTATTTTTTTATCAACCTGGTTTATTGTGTTGCTTATTATTTCTTCAATTATTTTCGGCTGAAGATTAATATTCTTCGTTTCTTTATAAAAAACAATTTTATTTAAAATTCCTTCAATTTCTCTAATATTTCTTTGCACTTTTAAAGCTATAACTTGGCAGATATTATCTGGTAAATCAGCGCGCATTTGAACCAACTTCGTTTTTATAATAGCTAAGCGAGTTTCAAAATCTGGATAAGTAATATCTGCCGCCATTCCCCCCTCAAAGCGCGAGCGTAATCTTTCATGAAGTGTTGGAATAGCCGCCGGTGGCCTGTCGGAAGATATTATTATTTGTTTACTATTTTCATGTAGGGCATTAAATGTATGGAAAAATTCCATTTCACTTGCCTCTTTTCCCCCAATAAATTGAATATCGTCAATAATTAAAACATCTATATTGCGATATTTGTTTTTCATATCTTCCATTCTTTTGTTTCGGATTCCGGCAACTACTTCATGAACGAATTTTTCACAATGAACATATTTTACCTTAATTTTATCTTTATAATTATTTTTTATTTCATTGCCAATTGCTTGGATAAGGTGTGTTTTTCCAAGCCCCGTTCCGCCATAAATAAAAAATGGATTATATTTAACGCCAACATTTTTTATTACAGCAAGACTAGCGGCGTAAGCCAATTCATTTGAAGAGCCGACGATAAAAGAATTAAGGGTGTAGCGCGGATGAAGTCCGGTTTCTTGGTCTATTTTAAATTCTGGAAATGTTAATTGCCTTTCCGCGGGTTGAGATTGTTGAGAAATATTATTTTGGTTTGCGGCTATTATTTTTGGGCCAACAACTATGTATTCAATTTTTTTTATTGAATTATCGTTATTTTTAAGAATTTCAAAAATAATTTTATGATATTTATTTTCCACCCATTCTTTGGCAAAATTGTTCGATAAACCGATTATTACTTCACCGGTATCTTTTTTCTCGCAAAGTTGGCTGTTTTTTAACCAGGTAAGAAAATTTGGGCGGGAAATTTGCAGTTCTATTTCCGATAAAACTGTTTGCCAAAGCTGGTTGGTGTTCATGGGTTAATAAAAAAATAAAATTTAGAAAACAAAAAAATAAAAATATTATACTTACTAAAATTTAAAATTATTTTATGTTTTATTTTCCACTTTTTAATTCTAATTATAATCGTATTTTAATTTTAATTTTAGTCAAATAGGGAAATGTTCTAAATATGTGGATTAGTTGTGGAAAAATATTTTTATCCACTAGAATCCATTAAAATTCATTGCATAAAAAACTTTTTAATAATATAATTCTAATGATTATTCCACAATCTAAACAAAAAAACAAATAAGCTTATAAAAATTAATGAAAATCATTGATATTAAGGGAAAATTGGAAAAAATAAAGAGGGAAGCAGAAGAAAGAGACGCCCAAAGAAGGGCTAAAAAGAATAATTTCTCTTATCTTAACCTTATTACCGCGCCAATTAATGTTGAGGCCATTGGTTTAATACCGGAAAAAGAAGCTAGGGCGCTTAAAACGGCCGCGATAGAAGTAAAAAATAAAGAATTAGGCGTTGCTGTTCACGACCCTACATTGCCGGAATTTAAAAGATTAACAGAAAATTTGAAAGAAAAAGGTTATAAGGTTATGATTTTCGTCGTTTCTTTGAGTAGTCTTGAACATGCTTATAATTTTTATAATTTTGTTTCTTTGGAAAAAAATAAAATTACTGGTTCGGTCGGCGTTGCCGGAGATACTAATCAAAAAATAGGCGAATTTAATTCAATTAAAAAAGTTGAAATCGTTTTAGAAACATTAAAACAAGCGCCAGCGGATGTTGCCGGTTTTTTGGAAATGATTTTGATTGGCGCCAGCCAAAACAGGGCTTCAGATATTCATTTTGAAGCAATGAAAGATTTTATAAAGTTGAGATTTAGAATTGACGGAGTTCTACACGATGTTTATAACAGAATCAATAAAAATTTCTATTCTTATTTGATTTCCAGAATAAAGCTTCTTTCGGGCTTAAAAATAAACATCCGTGATGAAGTTCAAGATGGGCGGTTTACTGTTAATTTTCAGCAAAAAAACATTGAAATCAGGGTGGCTATTACTCCGTCTGAGTTTGGCGAAGTGATTGTGATGAGAATTCTTGACCCGGAAGCTATTAATCTTTCTCTTTTAGGCCTTGGCATAAGGGAAGACGATTTAGAAATCATAAAAAATGAGCTTAAAAGGCCGAACGGCCTGATTTTAAATACTGGACCAACCGGTTCTGGAAAAACAACCACCCTTTATACTTTTTTAAAATATAAAAAAACTCCTGATATTAAAATAATAACCATTGAAGATCCGATTGAATATCATTTAGAAGGAATTGAGCAGACGCAGGTTGATGAGGATGCTGGTTATACGTTCACAAACGGCTTGCGATCTTTGATGAGGCAGGATCCGGATATGATTTTAGTAGGCGAAATCAGGGATAAAGAAACCGCGGAAATAGGCATCCAGGCAGCTCTAACCGGTCATTTAGTGCTTTCTACGGTTCATGCTAATTCAGCTGCCGGCGCCATTCCCCGGCTTCTTGATTTAGGGGCAAAGCCATCAAGCATAGGACCGGCGTTAAATCTTGTAATAGCGCAGAGGTTGGTTCGCCGCCTTTGCAAGGATTGCAGAAAAAAAGTAGAAACAACCCAAGAAATAAAAGAAAAAATAGAAATCTTTATCAATAATCTTTCAAAAAGGGTTAATAAAATAAATTATAAAGAAATAGAAATTTTCGAGCCGCTGGCCGGCGGGTGCGAAAAGTGCAATAATTCCGGATATAAGGGCAGGGTCGGAATTTATGAATTGCTTTTAAACGACCCAGAATACGAAAAATTTTTAATCGATCAAACCCACACAAATCTTTCCTCCCACAAAGAGCTTGAAGAATTGATTCTTGGTTCGGCTTCTGAGGGCCAGATAAAAAAATTCGCCTCAGAACAAGGGGTGACAACAATGCAACAAGACGGAATTTTAAAAGTGATTCGCGGAATTACCACCTTTGAAGAGGTGGAAGCGGTTACCGGTACGATATCGTGGAAATAAACAACAAACTATTTAGCTCTGTGGGCGATAAATATTCCTCTTAGCGCAAGAGATTAAGGAAGATTTCGAGGATAGGCCCAGTCGGAACCAAGCCGTCCAAATATCTAAAAACAATCCCGGTCTATAGCCCACAGGGCTAAATAGTCTGAAAATTAATGGTTTTTATCTGATTCAAGCCATTTTTGGCCGGAAACAATAAAAATAATATAAAAATAAAAAAAGTCAATATCAGTGTTTTCTTATAATAAAATAGCATAATATGAAAAAAAAGTCAATACAACAAGAAGATAAATTTCTTGATTCCCTATTAAGGCCGGAAAGCTGGGATAATTATATTGGCCAGGAAAAAATAAAAAAAAGCCTTAAAATTATTTTAGGCGCGGCGAGAAAAAGAAAAGAACCAAGCGATCATTTGTTGTTTTATGGTCAGCCCGGGCTCGGTAAAACAACCTTGGCGGCATTGGTTGCGAAAGAAATGAGAGTTGATTTAAAAACAATCTCCGGCCCAACCTTGACCAAGTCCGGCGACCTGGCCGCTATTTTAACAAACTTAGAAAAAAACGAAATTCTTTTTATCGACGAAGCGCATCGGATAAGCCGGCCGATTGAAGAATTGTTTTATTCGGCGATTGATTGCGGAAAAATCAATTTAACCGTTGGTAAAGGGCCTTCGGCTAGGATAATTTCCTTAGATTTGCCGCCTTTTACTTTAATCGCCGCCACAACCAGGGTTAATTTAATTTCCAGCCCACTAAGGAGCCGTTTTGGCGCAATTTTTAGATTTGATTATTATGAACCGGAAGATATTGAAGAAATAATAAAACGCTCAGCCGCTCTTTTAGAAGTTAATATTTCTAAAGAAGCGATATTGATAATCGCTAAAGCTTCGCGTTGTGTGCCGCGGCTGGCAAACCGGCTTTTAAAAAGAGCTAGGGATGTGGCTCAAATGAGTTCTCCGCTTACGCGTAAGGGGGAGGTGGATAATTTAATCTTTATCGATGGAAATATTGTCAAAGAAACATTTGGCATGCTGGAAATTGACGAGTTAGGGCTTGAAACGTACGACAGGCGGCTGTTGGAGATAATTATAAAAAAATTCAATAACCGGCCGGTTGGCATTAACACTCTCGTCGCCTCTCTAGGGGAGGAAAAAGAGGCAATTGAAGAAATCTACGAGCCGTATTTGCTTAAAATCGGCTTTTTGCAGAGAACGCCAAGGGGAAGAATCGCCACTCCTGAAGCGCGCGAATGGCTTGGATAAATATTGAAAAATAGTAAACACAAAGTTGTTTCGGAAACCTAAGCGGAAGCGCAGCCCCGCTTTGCGGGGCATGAGCGGGTTAGAGAAACAATTTTGTGTTTACTGTTTGGTAAATTATGGACACAATAGATTTTAAAACCAATTCTTCAAAACAAACAAGATTAATTGCCAAATCATTGGCGCAAGAAATTTTACAAAAAAAAATTAAAATAAAATCCGCCCTAGTTTTGACCTTAAGTGGAAACTTGGGCGGCGGTAAAACAACTTTTGTTCAAGGGTTTATGAAGGGCGCGGGCGTAAAAAAGAAAATCACCAGCCCAACATTTGTATTAATTAAGTCCTATGAGACCAATAAGACTTATTGGTCTCATAGGAGTATTTATCATATTGATTGTTATCGTTTTCGCAAAGCGAAAGAGCTGTTGGATTTAGGATTAAAAGAGATTTTTAAAAATCCGAAAAATATCGTTTTAATCGAATGGCCGGAAAAAATAAAAAAACATTTGCCTAAAAATCATATTCTGATAAAATTTAGGCATAGCAAGAAAGAGAATGAGAGAATAATAAGTATCAAATATCAAGCATCAAGTATCAAGAGACAATAAAAAACTATGTAATTTATACTTGACACGTGATACCTGACACCTTACTCTAATTTGAAATTAACATTCTGCGGAGGAGTTCAGTCAGTAACTGGCGCTAATTATCTTTTGGAGGTGGGGGAAAATTTAAAAATTTTAGTTGACTGCGGCATGTTCCAAGGCACTCATTTTTGCGACAAACGCAATTTTGAGCCGTTTCCTTATAATCCAAAAGAAATTGATGCTATTTTGATTACTCATAGCCATATAGACCATATCGGCCGGCTGCCTTTGATTTTTAAGGCTGGTTTTCGAGGGAAAATTTTTTCAACTTCAGCGACAAAAGATTCCAGCGAATATCTTTTAATTGACTCCGAGCATATTCTTAACAAAGAGGCCGAAGAAAGAAAGCAGCCGCCGCTTTACACAATTGAAGACGTTAATAGTATGATGGAATTATGGCAGACTGTAAAATATCGCCAAAAGTTTAAAATCGGCCCACCATCAGATGAATTTGAGATTGAATTTTTTGACGCTGGTCATATTTTGGGATCGAGCTTTATTTTAATTTCCGATAAAACAGGCAAAAAAATAGTTTTTTCCGGAGACTTGGGCAATATTAGCACGCCGATAGTGAAAGATACGGAAATTATTCCGGCGGCTGATTACGCGGTGATTGAATCAACTTATGGCGATCGCCTTCACGAAGATACCGGCAAAAGAAAAGATATTTTGGAAGATATTATTGAAGAAACAATCAGCGCTAAAGGAGTGCTTTTAATCCCCGCTTTTGCAATGGAAAGAACGCAGGAGCTTTTATACGAGTTGAATGAATTGACGGAAAATAAAAGAATTCCCCGAGTGCCGATTTTTATTGACAGCCCATTGGCAATCCGGCTGACGTCGGTTTACAAAAAATATTCTCAAAGCCCGGATTATTTTGACAAAGAATCTATTGATTTAATGAAAAAAGGAGATTTTATTTTTGAGTTTCCCGGCCTTAAATTCGCACTAAACACCGAACAATCAAAGGAAATAAATAACATTCCGGTGCCGAAAATCATCATTGCTGGTTCGGGCATGTCGCAGGGCGGAAGAATTTTGCATCATGAATTAAGATATTTATCCGACCCTAAAAACACGATTTTGTTTGTTGGCTACCAGGGAGCGGGGTCTCTTGGCCGGCAGATTTTAGATGGCGCCAAAAGCGTTAAGATTATGGGGACTGATGTCGCGGTTAATTGCCGTGTGGCAAGCATTAGCGGTTATTCAGCGCATGCCGACAGCTTGGGTTTGATTAATTGGATAAAACCGGCGCATCAGACTTTAAAAAAAGTGTTTGTTGTCCAGGGCGAAGAAAAAGCTTCTTTAGCTTTGGTTGAAAAATTAGAAGATGAGCTGGCGGTGGAAGCAATAATGCCTTCAATGGGAGATTCAATTATGTTATAGTAAGTATATGGATAATAATATTTGCCACACTACTTATAAGTATAAAATTTGTGTTTCCGGAGCGGCGGAAACCGGCCATTGCGGGCCGGACGCTTTTGAAACAGCGGAAGAATTGGGGAAAGAAATTATCAGACATGACGCAGTTCTGATAACCGGCGCCACAACCGGTTTTCCTTATTGGTCGGCCAAAGGCGCCAAAAGTGAAGGCGGTATTGTTTTGGGTGTTTCGCCGGCGGTAACGGAAAAAGAACATATCAATGTTTTTAAATTGCCGATTGATTATCATGATTTGATAATTTATACCGGCTTTAATTATTCCGGCCGCAATTTGTTTTTAGTTAGAGCAGTTGATGCCGTTATTTTCGGTTGCGGCCGGATGGGAACCTTAAACGAATTTACCATTACCTTTGAAGATAAAAAACCGATTGGCATTTTACAAGGCGCTTGGGAGACGGATGAAATTTTCAAAACTTTAATTGAAAAATCCAACCGTGCCAAAGAAATGGAGGGAAAAATTGTTTTTGATTCAGACCCGAAAAAACTTTTGGACAAACTTGTGGAACTAATAAAAAAAGAAAAAAGCGATAATTAGTTTTTATGTATAAAAAACTTATTTTACCGGCGAGCATAATGGCTGAAACGATTATCGGCGCCGGAATGTTTGCCCTACCCCATGTTTTTACTCTAAGCGGGATTGGTTTGGGATTGGTTTATTTGCTTTTTTTAGGAGGAGTTTTGACTTTGATTCATTTAATGTACGCTGATATTATTTTGCGCACTCCGGAAAACCACCGCTTGATGGGCTACGCGCGATTTTATTTCGGCAAAAGCGGATTTTGGAGCAGTTTGATTATTACTGTGCTCGGCGGCTTGTTTATTCTGACGGCTTATCTGATTTTATCAATCAGCTTTATTGATGTTTTAGCTCCATATCTTCCTGATATTTATAAAATGCTGATTTTTTGGGCGCTGGCGTCCTTGCCGGTGTTTTTGGGAATTAATAAACTGGCCAAATCAGAACTCTTTGTTCTTCTTGGCACGATTTCTATTGTTTTAATACTTTTCGGCTTTAGTTTCAGCGGTCTTCCTAAATTAGTAAACATTTATCCGTTTTTTAACGCTGATTATTTATTTTTTCCATTCGGAATAATACTTTTTTCAATGTTTGGTCGTTCGGCAATTCCGGCGGTTTTGGGATATTTCAGGAATAATAATGAATCGCCGGCAAGCGCCAAATGGCCGATTATTTTAGGGACAGTTGCCCCTATTATTATTTATGTTTTATTTGTTTTCGCTATTTTGGGATTGTCTGATATTGTAAGCGAAGACGCGGTTTTAGGGTTGGTCGGCCAATTGCCGTTTTTTGTTTTGGCGATGCTGGCGTTGTTGGCTATAATAGAGTTATGGAGCACTTATGTTGTAATTGCCCGGGACGTTAAAAAAAGCTTGGAGCATGATTTGAATTTCGCGCCGATTATTTCCGGGACAATAATTGTCGGCTTGCCTTTAATTTTGTATTTTTTGGGATTTCAGAATTTTATAAAGTTGGTTAATTATGTCGGCAGTATTTTTATCAGTTTGGAGGGGATTTTGATAATTTTAATCTGGCAAAAAATTTCTAAAGTTGAGGTTGAACATAAAATTTTCAACAGAATTAATCCGTTATTAATTTATTTACTATTGCTTGTTTTTGCCGGCGGGATATTGTATAAATTGGTATATTAAGTTTTAATTACGATATTGGAAAATAAACAGCAAATGAAAAATTTTTCTTCAATCCGCTTACGTCCCGCTTTACGGGGCTGCGCTTCCGTTTAGGTTTCAGAAAAAATTTCATTTGCTGTTTATGGCATATAATTTAATTTCATAATTAAAAGAAGTTTTGTATGTTAAAAAGAAAACAATACGACAATAGAATAATGCATCCCCATACAGAAGAGCATGAAATTCCAAAGGGCTATAAGGGTTTGGTTTTGTGCAAAAACTGCAACGCCGCTTGTTTTAAAAAATCGTGGCATCATAATCTGCGCAATTACAAAGACGAGCGCCGCGACCAGCAAATAAAATTTGTTATTTGTCCGGCTTGCAAGATGATTAAAAATAAGCAATTTGAAGGAGAGGTCACGGTTTGCAATGCGCCGGTAAAAAATCAGGAAAGCTTGATTAATTTAGCGGAAGCGTTTTGCCACCGAGCTTACAAAAGGGATTCTCAGCATCGTCTAATCGCGATTAAAAAATCAAAAAATGACATTACTATTACCACCACGGAAAATCAATTGGTCCAGCAATTAGCTCGGAAAATTCAATCCACCTTCAAAGGTGTAAAAAAGCAGATTTCTTACTCTCCCAAGCCGAGCGATGTGGTGTATATCAAATTGACTTTTTAACCAACAATATTGCCCTTGTCGTTCAATGGATAGGACGCAAGATTCCGGATCTTGTAATAGGGGTTCGAATCCTCTCGAGGGCATAAAATTATGCAATTCATTGCCGATCTCCATATCCACTCCAAATATTCCCGGGCAACGAGCAAGGAAATGAATCTGGAAAGACTTGATTCCTGGGCTGACGACAAGGGCGTTTTAGTGATGGGTACCGGCGATTTTACTCATCCGCTTTGGTTTAAGGAAATAAAAGAAAAACTTGAGCCCGCGGAGCCCGGACTTTTCAAATTAAAACAGCAATTTAAGGGAAAAACTCTAAAAGGCACTTTTAGCCAGACCAGATTTTTGTTAAGCGTGGAAATTTCCGGCATTTATTCCCGAGCCGGCAAAACCCGGCGCGTCCATAACATAGTTTTCGCGTCCAGCGTTGAAACCGCGGAAAAAATAAATAATCAGCTTGGATTAATCGGCAACTTAAAATCTGACGGCCGGCCGATTTTGGGATTGGACAGCGAAAAACTGGCGGAAATTGTTTTTAATATTGATTTAAACGCGGTAATTATTCCGGCGCATGCTTGGACACCATGGTTTTCCGTTTTTGGCTCAATGAGCGGTTTTGATTCTATTGAAGAGTGTTTCGGAAAATACGCGAAAAACATTTTTGCCATTGAAACCGGGTTAAGCAGCGACCCGGCGATGAACTGGCGGCTCTCTAAGCTTAATAATATCGCCTTAATTTCCAATTCTGATTCGCATTCTCTGGAGCGCATCGGCCGGGAAGCCAATATTTTTGACACAGAATTATCTTACAAAGGCATTGTTGAAGCAATAAAAAACAGTTCTCCTCTTCAGCGTAATTCTGCGTCTGTTCCGCGAAGTTCTGCAATGGTAGCAACCATAGAGTTTTTTCCCGAAGAAGGAAAATATCATTATGACGGCCATCGCAATTGCGGCGTTGTTTTCGAGCCGGAAGAAACAAAAAAACATAAAAACATCTGCCCGAAGTGCGGCCGGCCGCTGACTATCGGCGTAATGAACAGGGTGGAAAAACTGGCTGACCGGCCTGAGCCAAAAACAAAAATTGAAAAATTTGAAGAGGTCTCTTTAATCGCCGGCGATAATAATGTCCCTTATGTCAATTTAATTACTTTGGATGAAATTATCGCCGAAGCGTTTGGCGTTGGCTCAAAATCAAAAAAAGTGAAAGCCGAATACGAAAAACTAATAAAAAACTTTGACAGCGAATTAAAAATTTTAATGAAAATGAAAATTAGCGACCTCGCTGGGGTTGCTGACAGCCGCGTTGCCGAAGGCGTAAAGCGAATGAGGGAAAGAAAAATTAAAATAAGCCCCGGCTATGACGGCGAATACGGCAAAATTTCAATTTTTAATAATGAGGAAAGGGAAGAATTAAAAAATCAGACAACTCTTTTTTAGACTTCAATAACCACCGGCAGAACCATGGGCCGGCGCTTGGTTTTTTTATAGAGAAATTGTCCCACTTGGTCTCTAATTAATGATTTGATGTAATCGGCGTCCGGTTCCTGGCTGAAAGGAATACGGGAAATCAAGTGCCTTATTTTTTTTCTTGTTTCTTCAACAAGCTCTTTATTCTCTTTTAGATAAATAAAGCCGCGGGAGATAATGTCGGGATTTTTCAAAAATCTGCCGGTGTGGCGGTCTAATGTAACTATAATAACAACCATGCCTTCCTGCGCCAAAACTCGGCGGTCTCTTAAAACCACTTCGCCGACATCGCCTACTCCTAAGCCGTCAACCATCACGTAAAAAGCCGGCACTGATTCATCGGTATTCCTGATGGAATCTTTAGTTATAAGAACTATTTGGCCATTATCAGTGATAACCGTTTCTTCAGGATTTAAGCTTATTGCTTCTTGCGCCAATTGAGCGTTGCGCCAGCGCATAAAATAATAGCCGTGAATAGGAATAAAAAATTTTGGCTTCACCATTTTCATCACGGTTTTTAATTCTTCCTGAGGAGCATGGCCGCTGGAATGAACATCAACCATTTTGTAGTGGTAAACAATGGCGCCTTGCCGCGCCAAGTCGTCGCGCAACACCTGAACACTTCTTTCGTTTCCGGGAATAACCGAGGAAGATAAAATAACTGTGTCGCCTCTTTTAGTTTTAATATGAGGATGTTCGCCGGAAGCGATTTTCATCATACTGGCCTGGGGTTCGCCCTGGGCGCCAGTGCATAAAATCAAGATTTTATCGTCGCGGTATTTATTAATGTCTTCAAGTGGCAAAATAACATCTTTTTCAATTTTCATAAATCCTAAATTTCTCGCGATTTGAACGTTGGTTTTCATCGATGAGCCGCTGATAAAAACTTTTCTTTTGAGCTTTTCGGCGATTTTAATAATTTCCGCGATGCGGTCCAAAAGCGAGGCGAAAGTGCTGACAATTATTCTGCCTTCGGCAACCTTGAAAATTTTTTCTAATTCCGCTTCTACCACTCTTTCCGACATTGACCAGCCGGGTTCTTCAGCGCCGGTGGAGTCAAGTAGAAGAGTATGGATTTTTTGCTCACCAACCAATTTCCATGTGTCTAAGCCGCGCGGATTGCCTTCAACGTCGTAGTCAAATTTGAATTCGCCCGGATGGACGATTTTGCCGACAGGCGTTTCTAGAATTATGCCGATGCCTTCGGGAATATTGTGCACAACGCCGAAAAAGCGCGCTTTGAAATTTTTTGAAAGCTGGCGGTCTTCGCCGGCTTTTACAATTTCAAAATCAAGCTTAGGAACATTGGGAAACTCTTCCTGGCGTTTGTTGATGATTTCTTTGCTTAAGGAAGTCGTATAAATTGGCGGGTTGCCGATTTTTTCCATAATATAAGGAATAGCTCCGATATGGTCATAATGGCCGTGAGTGATAATCAGCGCTTTAACGTTTTTCTTTTTTGTTTCGAGATAAGCAACGTTAGGGATAATAAAATCGATTCCTGGCGTTGTTTCTTCGGGGAATTGCAAACCGGCGTCAATGATGACAATTTCGTCTTCGTATTCAAAAAACATCATATTCCTGCCGATTTCTTCCAATCCGCCGAGAGCCACGAATTTAACGGTCGGTTCTTCTTTCGCGGCTGTTCTTTTGATAACTCTTGATTTTGTAATTTTTTCTTTAGTCATTTTGTTTTGGTGGGCAGAGAGGGATTTGAACCCTCAAACCTTTCGGCATAGACTTCTGAAGCCTACGTGTTTGCCAATTTCACCATCTGCCCCCTAATCTATTTAAAAGATTTGGCGGTTTTAACGTGCCAGTTTTCTATGTTTTTAAAGCGGTCACTTAAGAAAGAAATTTCGGCTGAATCAAACCCGCCGAGATTTTTTCTCGCAACGTATAAATAATTCGGCGAATAAAGGAAAATTGCCGGCGAATCGGAAGTAATCAGGGAATTAAGGGATAAAAGATCGCTTTGCCGTTTTTCATCGTTAAAATCTTTCCTGATGGTTTCCAAAAGACTATCAGCTGTTTTGCTTTCATAAAGCGATAAATTAAGGCCCGGATAAAATCTTTCAGAAGAATGCCAAAATGAAAAAATATCAGGATTTCTCCCTAAAATATTCCCAAAAAGAATCATCTGGTAATCCCTATTTTTAATAGCATTATTATTAATTTCTGACAAAGGCAGAACAAGCAGATTTAATTTAATTCCTATTTTTTCCCAATCGCTTTTGATTAATTCAGCGGTTTCAACAAGAAAGGGAATTTCGGGAACCGTAAGGATAAATTCAAGAGCCACATTTTCTTTATCAATATCCTTTTCTCTAATTTCGTTATCTTTTATTTTCCAGCCAGTGCTTTCAAGAATTTGAGCCGCTTTTTCAAGAGAAAATTCTGGCTTAGTTGAATTATTTTTCGTTTCGTTAATGGTATTAATAAGCGGATCGGAAACTTCTGTCGCTTGGCCGGAAAATATTTTTTTTATAATGCCGTTTTTATTTGTTGCCGTTAATAGCGCCAGCCGAACATTTTTGTCTTTAAGCGCTTGATGGCTGTAAGGATTAAAGAAAACAGCGTAATATTTCAGCATGCGGAGGGAAAAAGTATTATTTGAGAAATTAACCTTTTCTATACTTTTTTTTTCAGCAATGCCGAGGCCGTCAATCAATCCTGAGTTAAAGGCATTTATTAATTCATCTTCTTTATTATAAAAAGTTATGTTTAATTTATCAATATACGGTTTTTTGTTATAATAATTTTCATTTTTTTCAAGTTCGTAATTTTTAATGTAACCGTCGGCGCGTTTATTGAAATATCTAAAAACAAAAGGTCCGCTGCCGATTGGTTCAAGGTTATAATTTGATAATCTTATATTGGCCGGCGGAATTGAGGCGAAAATATGTTTTGGAATTGGTTTCAAATCTTCAATATTGCTTTTGAAAAAAACATAGGGACTGGAAATTTTGAATTCTACTTCCCGTTCGCTTATTCTTGAAACTTTTACGCCGTTCCAGCTTGAAAATAGCGGAGAATAGCTGTCCGGATTTTGGATTAATTCAATGGTAAAAATTATATCGTCGCTAGTGACTCTTTGGCCGTCATGCCAGTAAACTTCGTCTTTAATCCGATAGCGCCAAACTTCGCCATTTTCATTAGTTTTATAAGACTCCGCCATGTTAAAAAGATTGTCAAAAAGCAATTCCGTTAAATCGCGGTCCGCATCAGAAACAGCTAAGATTGGATTGATAAAAACCGGTTGGCCAAGAATGCCTTCGGTATATTTTCCGCCGTCAACCGGAACAATCGTCGTATTTTCATTAATATACGCCAAAGCTAAAAGAAATGACGATAGCGAAAATATTATTCCAGACGCTATAAATACGGCCAATTCGCGCCGCTCAAAAGACTGAAACAATTTTTTAAAAAAACTTAATATCAAAATAAGAAAAAGAGAGAAATTATATAAATAGGTCTAGAATCGATAGCCCGGCCAAAATGACGATAAAAACAATGGTTGCGCCAAAAATTATTCTTTCCAATCCGCGGCGAACCGAATAAAAACTAGCTTCATTTCCTCCAAAAATTCCGGAAAGCCCAGAAGAGTGCTCTTGCAACAATATTAGAGCGATTAAAATAATTGAAATAATAATTTGAGCGATTGCAATTGCCATAAAGTTAAGATTTCTTGGTTAAAACAGTTATTATTATATTAACTCCGCTTATAATAAGCGTAGCATAGAAAAGCGATCCTATCCCAGTAATCATAACGCTATCTGACAAAAAATCAAGAGTTTGAAGAATAACGGCGTTGACCAGCAATATTCCAAGTCCGAGTGTGATGATAATGATCGGGCTTAAAATAATTTTAAGAAGCGGCTTTATAAAAATATTTAAAGCCGTAAAGATGGCCGTTGTCGCGATAATTTGTTCCGGATTTTTCATTATTTCAAAGCCATTAATGAAATAATCAGCGGCTAAAAGGGCTATTAAATTGGAAAGAAATAAGATTATTATTCTTTTGAGCAGTTTAAACATAGGCGCGTTCTTTAAGTTATCCACACAAAGTACTTGGCTCTTTATGATTTTTAGGTTATTATTTTTAATAAATAAACAATAAATTAAAGGTCGATTTAATTATAGCACGTTAATCGTGATTATAAAATCGCTTTTTCAAAACAGTAATACTGGAGTTGAATAGCGTAAAAAATTATAAAAATATATGATAATTCAAAATTTAACGGATGTTACAATGAAATCTCTTCTTAACGTCTGGAGCGGAGTTGTAAGCTTCATCCCGTCGTTAATAGGAGCGTTAATCGTCTTGATTATCGGTTTGATAGTCGCCGCCGGGATTAGCTCTATTGTGGAAAGAGTCATCGCCGCTATTAAATTAGACGTTTTTCTTCATAGATTGGGATTGGAAGAATATTTTAGCCGCGCCGGCCTTAAAATCAATGCCAAAAAGTTTTTTGGCGCTTTAGTCTATTGGTTTTTCATAATAGTTTTTGTTTTAGCAGCGGCTGATGCTATCGGTTTAACAGGACTTTCCCAGTTTTTGAGAGATGTTGTCGCTTATATTCCGCAAATTGTGGTAGCTGTTCTGATTCTTTTGGTATCCGTAGTTATTGCTAACGCATTAAGAGCGACCGTTAAGGCTTCGGTTGTCGGCGCTAAATTGCACGCGGCTAATTTTTTAAGCAATATCACTTGGTGGTCGGCGGTTATTTTCGGATTTATTACCGCCTTAATCCAATTGGGTATTGCGCCGATGCTTCTTAATACTATTATTACCGGTTTAGTGGCGATGATTGCCTTAGCCGGCGGAATTGCTTTTGGATTAGGAGGGAAGGATTATGCGATGCATTTAATCGCTAGATTTAGGGAAAGAGTTGAATAATTTGCAGTCTTAGATAAATTAATAAAAAACCCCCGCTTTGCGGGGGTTTTTTATATTCCTCTTCCTTCGTATTTTTCGAAAATCGCCCAAAAACTTAGGTTTTTCTCTCCTTTGTTATGAACTTTATGAAAATTGCCGCTTGGCACAAGTATAAGGTCGCCGGCTTTCACCTGGAAGGTCTTGTCGCCAATCTCCATTGTTCCAATACCATCAATAAAAACATAAACTTCGTCGCTGTTTTCATGGGAATGGCCGCTAGTTGATTTTTCCGGATAAAGTTCGGTTAAAGAAACGGTGAGATGTTTTAAAGAAGCAAGGTCAAAAACTTTGTAAATTTCGGTATCTCTTATAATATTAGCCAGTTTTTTATATTCTGTTATGTCCATTCGAATATTATAGCTTATATCTATTTGTTTTAGTAGGGATTTGACCCCGCATTTTTGAAAGACTTATTCGCAATCATTAAAAGGTGTGAGATTGACCAAAATTATAAAAAGATTGATAATAAAATCAGAATTAGCGCGATAATTTATTTTGAAAAATTAATAGGAAGGGGGTGGTTAATATGTTGAGAAAAGAAGGAGATGCTATTGTTGTACTTTGATTTTTGGGGTTGTTAGCTTTTATTGGATTGTTAATTTTCTTTGAAAGGGGGTAATGCAAATGAATTTTGTCAAAGAAAAATACAAAGCAAAAGCGAAAAAGGTCAATGAGGAGCCGGCTGAAGCAAAAAAGGAAGTCGTGGAGAAGGGCAAGGAAATTAAGGAAAATATTGATGAGTTGATTGACAAGATTGACGACATTCTCGAAGAGAATGCCGAGGAATTTGTTAACGGGTATGTGCAAAAAGGAGGTGAATAAGTAGTATGTTCAGCAGTATTAGTTTTTTATAACTCCCTAATCGCTTTATTGGGTTGGGGAGTTTTTTATTTGGCGTGTGCCGAGGGCGAGATTTGAACTCGCACGTCCTTGCGGACACCAGCTTCTAAAGCTGGCGTGTCTGCCATTTCACCACCTCGGCGTTGTTTCCTGCTTATTTTATATAAAGTAAGGGAAAAAGCAAAATTAATATATGAGCTATACCCAGTAGTGAAACTCGATTAATTAAAGAAAGGTTTCGATATAATCGGAACCATATCGAGTTTCTGCTACTGGGTTGACTTTTTGGTAGTTTTATGCTATAAATTAATACAATCGTAGTTCTTTGAGAATTGAAAATGGACGTTACTCTCCTATAGGAGAGTAACAAAAAAATATAAACAATTAACTAAAAATAAAGGAGGGTAAGAAAATGATAGTAATATTTGTAGGAATTTTTATTTTTTTAACAGGAGCTTTCTTTTTGCAGGGGTTAAGGCGAATTCCTGCGGACCCGCCGTCGCGCGCAGTAGTAACTCGTTTTGGAAGGCGGACTGGCTATGTTAAAAATGAAGGTTGGAGATTTTTTCCAATCTATCCTTGGTGGGGTGGCTATATTCTTGTGGATATGACCAAAAAAAATCAGGACTTAACTCCTAGGGAAGTTAGAACTGCTCAAGATATGGCCGAGATTGAAGTAACGGTTTCTTTGACGTGGCGACCGGACTGCGATTTTAATCCTATAACAAGTCAATCTTATCTTATTGAATATCTGAATTCCGGCGGAGAATCTGGAATAAAAGATATTCTTGAAGATATTGTTGAAGAAGCAGTAAGAGAGTTTGCTGCGGATCCCAATAGAGAACCAAATACATGGGAAGATGCCGTGAAGATGAAACGTGAATTTCTTGCGGAAATTGTAGCGGCTATTTTAGGCAGAGTCCCAACCCAAACTCCTATAGATGAATTAAATACAATCGTAATCCAATTAAGGAGGGGCAATGGTACTCTTAAATTGGAAACACTGGGGATTGTTCTTAATCGTGTTAATGTGACTAGTATACGACCCAAGGGCAAGCTCGCAGAGGCAGCGGAAAAACAGGCTATTGAAAAACGGGAAAGACTGGCTGAAGTTATAGAACTTAATCACGTTGGAGAGCGAATCAACGCCTTAAAGCAACTTGGTTTTTCTAATGAACAAGCTCTTGAGATAATTCAAACCGAGCGCGGGAAAGTAAAAAAAGAGATTTCCGAATCAAAATGGAATGTGTCGCAGGAAACTCGGGCGATGATTGAGAAAATCGGCCCAGAAATTGTTGCGAAAATTTTAGGAAGGGGGCGAGAATAATGCCAGAAGAAACAGAAAAGAAAGTTGAAAAAAAGAAAGAAGAAAAAGCGCCAGCATGGGCATGGTGGTTGCTTGGTATAATTTCTTCTGCAATAATCGTAATTTCTATTATTATGATTATTGCAGGGAAAAAAGAAAAAGAAGTTGTTTATTTGTCGTCGGTAATAATGCCCCTTTGCGCTGGCAAAAAATACGACTTTTCAGAGTCAGTCATTCCGGCTGATCTGAAGGTTGATTTCCGGTCGGATTGCGTGACAGCTGTCACGCTTCCGCCGAGGGTTGTTTTTCGGACAGACCCGTCAAGCGATGTAAAAATCGTTTTTGTTGACGGGTCAACTTATCTTGATGGCCCTGGCCGTCAGGTATGGTATGGGTTGAAAAAAGGGGTTTTCAAGATGCATGGGATTAGTGATTCCGGCATCTTAAAAATCGCCTTAGAGAAAAAAACTTAAAATTGTTTATATTTCAGAAAGGAGGTGATAAAAGCCCGCTAAGAAGTTTTTACTTTTAAGCGGGCTGTTTTATTTTAAAAATAAATTGCTAATCGCCTGCATAAAATCTTCGAAGTCGCTTAAATCATTTTTTGCGTATTCCAATATATTTTTGTCGTTGATTTCCCAATAGCGATGTATTAGTTTATTTCTGAATTTTACCATATTTCTTAATTTCAGCGATAAATCTGGTTGCAAAGCTTTTTCATTTTCCAATACTTCAAAACATTCACCAAAAGCGGAAACCGCTTTATGAAATTTTTTTGCGGCTAAATGAACGTAAACGCCGCCTACTGCCTCAATTGCTTGCAGGAGATTATATTTTAAAGCGGCTAAATCTATTTTATCTGACAAAATTTTTTCATCTCCAAAAGATATTATTTTTTTTATTTCTTCCAATGCCGCGTCAATTTCCGCGAACCTTTGTTGAATTTTTTTCTTGTCTATATTCATAATATTTTTTAGCGAGTAATAAGTTCCTTGAATGATTGATAAGATATATATTCATTAGCTAAAGCGTCAAGTGAAGAATATTCAATAATAGGGTCAAGAATGTTGTCATCTTTAACAAACAATAATTTGCCTCGGGAAAATACATTATTTTGAAACGATACTGGCGCGAAATTTAAAACTTTAATGTCTATTTTATCAAACGAAAAATTTATAAATTTGCCCAATTCCACTGAAAGATTAGTCTCATAGTTGAAAACTTTTTCTTTTTCAATAGCTGGCTTAACTAAAAAAACCGCCACGTCGATATCGCGAAAAGAGATGTTTTCCGGCTCAAGAAAAGAGCCGAAAATATAGGAAAAGGAAATCTCTTCGCGTTTTTCCAGAAATTGGCGGATTTTAGTCGTTGTTTCTTCTTTTTCTTGTTTTGTCATCTGATAGAATTCTTTCATTCTGGTTATTATATTGAAAATTTGATAAAAAAGCAATTAAAAACAAAAATCCCGCAGTAGAGCTTTCGTTCACTGCGGGACTTCTCCCCGACTTCTTATTTTAAGAATGTCGGGATTTTTTATTTGGTATTTCCTATTATTAATTATATTTTATATATTATTTGGTTATAATTAAAAAACACTTTTTACAATTGCCGGTATACTTAACGCGATTAAAGCCACAACGATTGCTACTATTGCATATATTATTTGACTTTTTGCTTTTCCAACTTTTTCAGGATCACCTTGAGCTGTTAAATAGGTAAAAGCGGCCGCAAGAATAAATATGCCAGCAAGAATAAAGAATATGGTATAAATCCATTTTATAACCCCTGTTATTTTATTTAAGAGTTCAGTCATAGTGCCTACTTGTACTTCTCCTTTAAAATCAACATCGCTTGAGCCCTGTGAAATTGCTGAAACCATAACGGGCAACAATAATAATGAAACAAGATTTATAATTACAAACGTTTTTATTTTTAGTGAAGCCATATTTTATGTATATTTTTATTAAAATATATTCGACCTTTTATTTTATTAATTTTATATTAAAAAAATAAAAATTCAATTCATTCTCCACTTAGAACACTTTTTATAATAGTAGTAAAGCTGAATGCTAAAAGGGCAATTACGATAGCAATAATAGCATAGAAGATTTGTTTATTAATTTTTTGAATTGTTTCTGGATTACCTTGAGCGGTAAGATAACTATAAGCTACTATAAGTATAATTAAACCTGCTATTATAAAAAATATTGTATACATCCATTTTGCAATATTATTTAAAATTTTTAATACATCGGCAATGCTGCATATCGCCGTTTGCGAACGGTCGCAATCTGCGGCAAAAGCCAATGGCGTTGCTAAGGCAGTAAGTAGCAAGTAGAAAGCAATAAATAGAACAAAAATATCCTTTTTATTTAAAAATTTAATCATTTTACCAGATTTGTTCCCAACACTTCTCCAATTATATAAATAATCCCCCAAGAGCACAAGATAATGGCGTAGCCGACCGCGGCCCATTGGATGGTTTTTCTTCCGCCTTGCACTTTTTCCGGGCTGTCGCCGGCGGTTAAAATCAAAAATCCGCCGTATAATACCATAATAACGACAATCGGCGCGCCGATAGTAATAAAATAGCCGATGATTCTTTTTAAAAGTTCAAAAATACTTGTGGGGCCGAGCGGGTTTGTAAAACCGCCGCCGATTGTTTCGCCAACGCCCGCCGCTAAAGCTTTATTTAAAATTTTTAAAAAAAGATTTTGCATTTACTGTAAAATTAAAAATAAATTATTGGCAATTAATTTTCACAGCTGGATTCCACCAATTTCCAGTTAGATTATTTCCGGCTATTACTTGCAATATTGTATCAATTAAAAGCCACGCCAGCAAGGCGATTAAAAGCCCGATGACGGCCGAAGTGATGATTTTTCTGCCGTCGCTTACTCTTTCCGGCTTGTCGCCGGCGGTTAAAATCACAAACCCGCCGTAAATAATGAAAATTACCACCAACGGTACGGCAATGTAGTAAAGAGCAAAATCAAGCACTTTTTCAGCAAGCGTTAACAGGTCGCAGAATTCGCAACTTGCTTTGCTGGTACCTGGTCCGCAAGGAACAAGTGCGGCATAAGTGATTGAAGTAGTAAGTAGTAAGCAGAAAGTAAAAAGTATGATAATTTTTAATTTTGAATTGTAATTTTGCATTTTAAAATTTACTGGTGGCTAGTGAATAAACTCTTATTGGCTTATAAATTATTAATTTCACTTTCTGCTGTTTCCAGCGCTTTTTTGGGGGATAATTTGCCATTTAAAGCCGACTCTATTGCTTTGGAAAAAATTCCAGCTGTTGCCGGGCCATCTGGCTGGCTCCACGAGCGGGCAGTTAATGCTTGTTTTGCGAAAACTCCCAAATCCGGGTCATCGCTGTATTTATCTATTAATTCCCTTAAGGCTGGCGGCTGGCCGGACGTTAAAGTATATTGTTCCATAATTTGCGAATTAGTTAAGGCAGAAACAATAAAATTCCAGGCGCCGGCGATTTTGCTGGAATCAATTTGTCGGCTTACAGCCAAACCAGAATAATCAGCATAATTAACTGACTCACTTTTATTAAATTGAAGCATCGGGCTGACGCCAAAATCCAAATAAGGATTTTTCGATTTAATAATTGGCAATGCCGAAGCGTAATTAAAAATTATTGCAGTGTTTTTTTGATTAAAACTATCAATTGAATTTTGAAGATTGTCGTTCCATGTGTAGGATTGATTTTGAGGATTGGAAAACTGAAGATAAAAATTAAAAGCTTGCAGTCCTTCATTTTTGGAAAAATTCGCCCGGCCATTATCGTCTATCATTTTAGTTCCGAATTGGAGCATTATTAAATTAAGCAAATCGTCAGCGCGGCTTACGCTTTTTTCCGAGCCGCCGATAGCGGCCGCTGTTTTATTCAGCCGGCCTAATAAATCAATTTCGTTTAAGCGGGGAATAATTTTTTGGAATTCTTCCCATGTTTGGGGTTTAACCGCGATGCCTTTGGCGTCAAAAATATCTTTATTGTAAATCATTGCTAATGTGTCTATGTGAAGCGGCATGGCGTAAATATCGGTGCTTATCGGCGATTTTATCGAAAAATCTTGTTCAATAACCTGCGGAAATAATTTTCTTAATTGGCTTAAAGAAATTTGCGCTTGGCTAGCCGGAGAAATTTTATCATAGTGTTTTAAGAGCCAGTTATTTTTGAGCATAAAAATATCCGGGCCTTGGCCACTGGCTAATGCGTTTAAAAGCGTTTTTTCGTAATTAACTTCATTAATTTGAGTGTAAATTATGCTGGTGTTGGGATTGATTTGCGAATAAGCGTCAATTATTTTTTTAAACGCGATTTCATTTTCAAACCCCCATATCGCCAGCTTTATTTCTTGATTAGTTAGTTCGGTGTTTGACTTTAGGCCGAATATAAAAACCGCGGCGATAATTGCCACAACGCCAACTATGCCGAAAAGGATAAAATCTTTTTTGTTCATAAAATAACTATTCCCACTATTTTATCATTTTCTTTTAATTTCATAATTCTGACGCCGGAAGTGGCGCGGCCGGCTGTTCTTACGCTTTTAATAGCGGTTTTGATAATTTGGCCTTTTGAAGATAGCGCCAAAAGCTCTTCTTCATCAGTAATTATTTGTGCCGCTATCATTTTCCCGGTTTTGGCGTTGATTTTCGCTGTTTTAATGCCGCTTCCTCCCCTACTTTGCGTTTTGTATTCCTTGAGCGGAGTCTGCTTGGCAAAACCGTTTTCCGTCACCACTAATAATTTGTCATTAGTCATTTGTCTTTTGTCATCAGTCAATTTTATTATATCAATTCCGGCAATAAAATCACTACTTTTCAATTTTATCGCTTTGACGCCGGCTGCGGTTCTGCCTATTGGCCGCAATTGTTTTTCTTTAAACCTGATTGCCTGGCCATTAGCAGTGGCTAAAATTATTTCATCGTTGCCTGAGGAGAGCCGTACCCAATTAAGAGAGTCGCCTTTCGTAAGATTAATAGCGATGATGCCGGTGCGGCGGATGTTGGTAAAATCTTCTAAAACTGTTTTTTTGATAATGCCATTTTTAGTCAGCATCACTAAGTAGTTATCAATCGTCAGTTGTTTATTATTAGTCGCGTAAGAAATGATGGCGCTTACGGTTTCTTCGGCCGGAATATCAAGGAAGTTTTGGATTAATTTTCCCTTGGCCGTGCGGCTGCCGACCGGAATTTCATAAACTTTTGTCTGAAAAACCCTGCCTTTGTCCGTAAAAAATAAAATATTATCGTGAGTATCGGCGGAAATAAAATGACTGACAAAATCTTCTTCTCCGATCTCTTGGCCGATAAGCCCTTTGCCGCCGCGGCGCTGGGTTTTGAAATTTGACGGCGGCAATCTTTTAATGTAGCCGCTTGAAGTAAGGGTAATCACCACTTCTTCCTGGGGGACTAAATCTTCTTCGGTAAATTCTTGAAGTCCGCCAGCCACTAATTTTGTCCGTCTTTCGCTGGTATATTTATTTTTTAATTCCGCGAGTTCGTCTTTGATGACTTTAAGAATTTTTTGGGGACTTTTGAGAATTATTTCCAATTCAGAGATTAATTTTTTCTTTTCTTTAAGTTCATCTTCCAGTTTTTGGCGTTCTAATGCCGCCAATGTTCGGAGCTTCATTTCTAAAATGGCGGTTGCTTGAATGTCGGTGAGTTTGAAATTTTTTACCAGTTTTTGGTGGGCTTCTTCAGCATCTTTTGATTTTTTGATTGTTTCAATTATTTTATCAATCGCGGAAAGCGCTTTGAGCAGACCCTCTAATATGTGTGCCCTTTCTTTGGCTTTTTTAAGGTCAAATTCCGTCCGTCGCCGCACTACCTCCTTTCGGTGGTCGATATAAGCGCTAAGAATGTCTTTTAGCGTCATTAACTGCGGCTGGAGCCCGCCAATTAGGGCAATCATATTAAGATTGAAATTTTTCTGCAGGTCGGTGTGCTTGAAAAGCTGGTTCAAAATTTTCTGCGATGAAGCGTCGCTTTTGAGCTCAATAACGATTCTCATTCCTTCCCGGTCGCTTTCATCTCTAATGTCGCGAATACCTTCAATTTTTTTATCCTGCGCCAGTTCGGCGATTTTTATTATCAGCTCTGATTTATTGACCTGATAAGGGATTTCGCTGACAATGATATTAAGTTGGTTTTTCGCTCTTTCTTGGATTTCTGTTTTGGCTCTAATGGTAATCGCTCCGCGGCCGGTGCTGTAAGCGTCAATAATTGATTTTTTATTATAAATAAGCCCGCCAGTTGGAAAATCCGGGCCGTCAATAAATTCCATTAAATCTTTATTTGTGGCTTTGGAGTTATCTATTAAATAGTTGGTCGCGTTGATGATTTCATCGAGATTATGCGGCGGAATATTTGTCGCCATTCCGACCGCGATACCGGAAACGCCGTTAAGTAGTAAGCTTGGAAGCTTGGCCGGCAAAACTTTCGGTTCGTCTTTGCTGGCGTCGTAGTTCAATCCCCAATTAACAGTTTCTTTTTCAATGTCAAAAAGCAGTTCTTCGGAAATTTTTGACAGCCGGCATTCCGTGTAACGCATTGCCGCTTGATTATCCCCGTCAACCGAACCCCAATTTCCCTGGCCGTCGATTAAGGGATAGCGTAAAGAAAAATCTTGCGCCATTCTGGCCATGGCGTCATAAACGGCAATATCGCCGTGAGGATGATATGATTTCAAAACTTCACCGACCACTGCCGCTGATTTTCGGAATTTTACGCCGGCTTTCAGTCCGGTTTCCCACATTGCCCATAAAATCCGACGCTGCACCGGTTTTAGGCCGTCGCGCACGTCCGGCAAGGCGCGCGAAACTATTACCGACATCGCATAATCAAGATAAGATTCTTTTAATTCAGTTGTAATTTCCCGTTTTTCTATTTTTTCCATCTTATTTTATTATAATAGTTTTTTCCCCTATTATTTTGTAAATTAAATCAGCTGATTTTTCCTTAATTGAATTTCCGGCAATTTGCAAGCCGGTTTTGAAGACTTGCCAGAAAGTTGTTTCTGATTGTCCGGATGAATTTTCTCCATGTCTTTGCATTAAATTATTCAAAAAAACAAGCCAAATAGCTATAACTATAATCATTGATAAGCCGCTCATAATGACCAACCAGCGTTTTTTGACGGCATCGTCTGAATTTTGCAGTTTTTCTATGAAATTTCTGATTGAGCTCATATTTTAAGCGCCACTATTTCAGTTTTTTTTATTTCATCTAGATCTTTTTTCTTGACGGTTAATTTTTCTTGTGATTTTTCCTGCGGTTCTTTTTTTTGGCCATTGGCTTCTTCAAGAAAAATTTTCAAATCAGCGGCTTGTCTTTTTAATCCCGGGACTTTAAAAAATGATGGAATGACTATTTTCGGTTCTATTTGTTTTATGAGCTTAGCCGCGATTTTCTGCTCTAGAAATGGTTTTCCGCCGGCCGGAATAAATAAAATATCTATTTCTTCAAGCTGTTCAAGGATATCCGGCTCCGGCATTTGGGTAATGTGTCCCAAGAAACAAAGTTTAATCGACTCCGCTTCAATAAGATAAATTGTTTTAAAAAACTCTTTCGAGGATTCTTCGGATAGTTCTATGCCGGAAATTTTAATGCTGGCAATGTCATATTCGCCCGGCCCGTATATTAGCTGATTAATTGATTGGTTAATTAGTTGTTCGGCTACGGGAAACGAAGCTATGGTTTTAAGAATAATATCCGCCTTAAAACGCGGCATTGTTAAGCCGCTTGAAGCCGCTGGCGGGTCGGTCAAAATACTTTTTTCTCCGCTTTGAATTTTAAAACAGTCTTCGCCGTAATACGAAATTATCATACGAAATTACGAAAATATACAAAATATACGAAATTTATTTTTCGTACTTTCGCATAATTTCGTATTTTCGTAAGTTTATCATATATCCTATTGCTTTTCAATTGTTTTTAGTTTAGTATTTTTTAATTAGAATAATCGTTAATAGTATGACTACTGCGAATATAACTACGCAAAATACCGAAGAAAAAAAGATGTCGCTTTTGTCTTATATTATTAAAACCGAGCCGGAATCGGTTTCTTTTGTAAGGGAAGGAGATTTGATTGAGGCCGCTTTATTGTTAAAAAAGCCTAAAATAGTTTACTTTGATTTGGATAAATTCGGCACGGGTATTGTTTATGGGCTTGAATATCAAAACGCGAAAGATATTTTAAAAAGCATTGAACCCGGAGAAAAAGTGAGCACTAAGGTTGTTGCCGTAGACAACGAAGAAGGATTTATTGAATTGTCTTTGGCCGGCGCCCATAAGCAAAAAGAGTGGCAAGGGCTTAAAGAAGTAATGGAAAATGAAGAAGTTTTAACCGTTAAAATTATTGGCGCCAATAGTGGTGGCTTGCTTGCCAATATTAATAATATTAAGGCGTTTTTGCCGGTGTCGCATTTAAGCAATAAGAATTATCCGAAAATTGAAAACAGCGATAAAAATGAGATTGTCAAAGAATTGAGAAAATTAGTGAATGCTGAATTGAAAGTTAAGATAATTGACCTTAATCCGCGCACCGCTAAATTAATTATTTCTGAAAAAGAAGCGGCCGAGGAGGACATAAAAAAATTTCTGGAGAATTATAAATCTGGCGATGTTGTTGAAGGAGTTATTTCCGGAGTGACTAATTTCGGCGCTTTCGTGCGTTTTGTCGATAATCCGGCGATTGAAGGTTTGATGCATATTTCGGAAATCGGCTACCGCTTGATTGAACATCCGAAAGAAGTCGTCAAGCTTGACGAAGCGGTAAAAGTGAAAATTGTCGATATAAAAGACAATCAGGTTTTTCTTTCATTAAAGGCCTTGCTTCCCGACCCGTGGCTCAATATTGAAGAGAAATTTAAAGAAGGCCAAGAAATAGAGGGTTCGGTTTATAAATTCAATCCTATCGGCGCTTTGGTTAATCTTGAGCATGATTTGCAGGGCTTGATCCATGTTTCCGAATTTGGCAGCGTTGAAGAGATGAAAAAGCAGTTGGAGGCTGGCAAACAATATAAATTTACCATTCACTCCATTAAGCCGGAAGAAAGAAGAATTTTTCTTAAGTTGACAAAATAAAATTTATTTGTTAATATTATATATTCTGATTAGTTGGGTACTTGCGGCTCTTCTCGATTAGCGGGACGCCTTAAATTAATTACGCAGGATGTGTTTTTTTTATGGCGCAGGAGCCGCAAGCAATTTTTGAACATTAATTTTTTAATAAGAAAGGATGTGGTTGTATGGTTGATTAGTTTGTTAGTTGTTAGTTGGTCAGTTTTTTAAATTCATCCTCTTCATCTTCGTGTGAAACTTCTTTGAATCAGAGGATTTAAGGAAGGGGGTGAGTAAAATGAATGAGTTTTCAAAATTTTTGATTAGTAGTGGAACTTTTCTTGCAGCCGCAATAATCTCATCTTCTAGTTCATCAAAATTTGGTTTATGCGGAAAAGATTGTGGGCAGTGTGAAATTGATCTTGTTTGTTTAGAGAATGGCGGCGACTGCCCATCTGAATTGGTAGTTTAGTTTGGCGGGTGGCTAACCCTCTGTAATAGTTTTAGTGTTTCTCGAGAGACTATTGCGGAGCTCGAGAGCCCCCCAAAGTGAGAAGGGACTCATCCTCCTCTTCTCATCTTATCCTCCTGGCCGTGGTAGTACATTGGTACGCCACGGCCTTTTTTTATTGACATCAAAATGAACATTCGCTAAAATGTATTCATACAAATTTCTTTAAATTCGTACTATGCGTAATTAATTCGTATTTCGTAAATTTATGAAAAAACTTCCAGTAAATAATCTTTCGAAAAATATCTTATGGGCTATTGCCACATTTTTAATAATCGCGATTATTTTTTCTTTTTTTTATTCCCAGCAAAATCAGGAGGCGGTTTTAAATTTAGACCAGCTGGCGCAGAAAATTAACGCCGAGGAAGTTTTAAAAATAATCGTCAGCGGCGATAGTCTGAAAATTGAGCTGAAAAACGGCGAAAAATTCACTTCCAAAAAAGAAGTTGAAGCCGGACTTACTGAAACCTTGAGAAATTACGGTGTTGACCCAGCTAAATTGCAGAAAACAAGTTTTATCGTTAAAGAAGAGTCAGGATTGAATTTCTGGCTGAGTATTTTAATCCCGTCGCTTTTGCCGCTTATTATCATAGGCGTTTTTTTCTGGTTAATGTTTAGGCAGGCGAAAACCGGCATGAGCCAGGCATTCACTTTTGGCAAGGCCAACATCAAGCTTTTTTCCCAATTCAAAGACCGGATTACTTTTAAAGATGTCGCGGGTTTAAAAGAAGCCAAGGAAGAATTGATGGAAGTGGTTGATTTTCTCAAAAACCCCAAAAAATATCTGGAAATCGGCGCGAAAATTCCAAGGGGAGTTTTATTATTTGGCAGTCCGGGAACGGGAAAAACTCTTTTGGCACGCGCGGTCGCGGGCGAGGCCAATGTTCCTTTTTTCCATATATCAGGCTCAGAATTCGTGGAAATGTTTGTCGGCGTTGGAGCGTCTAGGGTAAGGGATTTGTTTGATACCGCTAAAAAAGCCGGCCGGTCAATTATTTTTATTGATGAAATTGACGCGGTTGGCCGGGAGCGCGGCGCGGGGTTGGGCGGCGGCCATGACGAAAGAGAACAAACTTTGAATCAAATTTTAGTTGAAATGGACGGCTTTGACAGGGATGACCAGCGGATTGTTATTGCGGCCACTAATCGTCCCGATGTTCTTGATCCGGCGCTTTTGCGGCCGGGCCGGTTTGACCGCCGGGTTATTTTAGATTTGCCGGATATTGCCGACCGCGAAGAGATTTTAAAAATTCATTCCAGGGGCAAAGTTTTGGCAAAAGACATTAATTTGCGAAGAGTGGCAGAGCGCACTCCGGGGTTTGCCGGCGCTGATTTGGCGAATTTAATGAACGAAGCCGCTCTTTTTGCAGCCAAGAAAAACCAGCTTTTTATTTCCCAGCAGGATGTTTTTGATTCAATTGAAAAAGTTTTGCTTGGCCCGGAGCGCCGCAGTAGGGTGCTTTCCCAAAAAGAAAAAGAAATTACCGCTTATCACGAAGCCGGCCACGCTTTGGTTACCGCTTCTTTAAAAAACGCTGACCCGGTGCACAAAGTTTCTATTGTCGCTAGGGGCAGGGCCGGCGGTTATACTTTGAAATTACCGATTGAAGAAACTCACTTGCGCACCAAATCGCAGTTTTTGGCTGATTTGGCAGTTATGCTCGGAGGATTTATTTCCGAAGATATTGTTTTTGGCGATGTTTCCACCGGCGCTTCCAATGATTTGCAGAATGCTTCCGGCTTAGCGAGAAAATTAGTCACTAAATTTGGTATGAGCAAGAAACTCGGGCCGATAACTTTCGGAAAAATCGAAGAAATGATTTTTCTCGGACGGGAAATCGCTCATGAAAAAAATTATTCGGAAAGCGTGGCTAAGGAAATCGACGACGAAGTAAAAGGCTTTATCGGAAAAGCTTATGAAGCGGCAAAAAAAATTATTAATTCCCGGAGAAAAGTTTTGGAAAAAATAGCCAAAACTTTGATGGAAAAAGAAACTTTGGAACAGGAAGAATTCGCCAATATTATAAAAAGTTTTAATTTAAAGCTGGTGGCGATAAATGACAAAAATTAAACTTTTGGACAAGGAATAAAACGAAGATGTCAATTTAGTATTGAAAATGGATAAGATGAAAAAATATTGTATCTATCTTTTTTTATTAATATTATATTTATATTTTAATTTTTTTAGGCTTGAAATTCCGAATGCTTATGGAGCTGATACTATACCTCCTTCACCGCCAACGGGATTGATTGTTCAATCTTCGGCAAATAATCAGCCTCCTGTGCTTTATGGTATCGGCGATAGAGTAAATCCTGAAGGGCGGTGGTTAATTTTCGACGTGGAGGCCACTGACCCTGATGGAGAATTTTTAAATTTCTCTGTCTCTAATCTTCCTTCTAGCGCAACTTTTAATTCTGTGAGCGGTGTTTTTCGATTTCGATGGAGGCCTGATTATAATTCCGCGGGCAAGTACTTAGTTACATTCACTGTTTCTGATGGAAAGAGTTCAGATAGCGAGATAATCACCATTACTGTGATTGATGCATATATAATAGATAATAATACTTCGCAGTTTTCTTCTACGGGCGCATGGACACCGGCTACTGTCAATCGTGGTACATGGGGCACGGATTACCTTGAAGCAGAGGCTGGCTCGGGCGCAATAGCTACATGGCGATTTCCTGGTTCAGCGCCAGCCGGTCTGTATGATGTGTTTGTGTATTGGACTTCGGGGGTTACTAATGTGGCCGACGTACAGATGACCGTGCAGGCAAATTATCAAATTACGCATAATTCTGGCGTTTCGAACTGGTTTCATTCACAGCAATGGCTTACGGGCGTGTGGGTATATGCCGGCACTTATTCATTTACTCCTAATGCTGGACAGAAAGTGATGTTGTCAGCTAGCGCCGATGGCAAGGTTACGGCAGATTCTGTTAGATTTGAGAAGAGTCTTTATCCGGCTACGCCAAACATGCATGGCAAAATTAGGGTTGCTTCGAATGGTAGAACATTTGAGTTTTCGGATGGAACGGCATTCCGTATGAATGGCATTAACTACGATGTGGCAGGCGAGCCGGATGATGATGTGTCGGGAGTGGAAGATCCATCACGCCTTGAAGCAGTGATTGTTGAAATGAAGACTAATGGCATCAATCTTGTGCGCACATTTAGCTTTGGTACTCAAATTCAGGGAGGCCATATTTCAGATCCTGCGCTTCCGCCGGGAGCTTTTGATATGACTGTTGCCCAGATGTTGCACGATATCGTGGGAAGATTCATCAAGCACGGCGTATTATTGCAGCCACAGTCAGGATTTGGCCATTCAAAGATTAAATTTTTTACTTCTGCCCATCCCTATCATCCTAATAACGGCGGTCCGGCTATAGTATATGAAGATATGGGCGAATGGCCCCCAACTAATCAGGAGTTGGTGAAGTGGGTTGAGCGATTCTTTGGATTTATGATGGAGGAATTCGGGAAGAACGATGTAGTTTTTGCTTGGAGTTTAGGCAATGACTTCCATTTATCGACTAACCCGACAACCGAGTCTAAGCATGCCACCTTTGTCAATAGCGCCACGAATATTATTAAAAGTTTATTGCCAGAGATGCCGGTTTATCTGCAGTATGGTGGTTTTCATAACTGGGAAACTGAGACGAAATTTTCCGCGCAAATTGCGGCGCCGCTCGATTTAGTTTCTACGCGTGTATATGGCCTTGGTACGCGACAAGACGGTACATCATGCACCAAGCCGCCTGATTGCGATGTTGCAAATCCAGGACACGATGGCGAAGTATTTGTTCAGCTCGCCCGCGACCGGATTCTAAACCAGCTTGGCAAGCCGTATCTCGCCGGTAAGCCGACCATCATCGGCGAGGGCGGTTATGGGCCCCAATACAAGCCAACGACGGCCGAAGCCAAACAAAAGGTAATGGCGTATCTGCATTGGGCCACGCTAGCCAGCGGCGCCGCTGGACCAGCGTGGACATGGACGTTCCGCCACACGCTCATAGTGGACGATCCTACTTATTGGCCGGCAGTACTTAATGCTTATAAAGCTATCGGGCGCGCGTTGAATTATTTGCCAACCATCGCGCCAGCGCAGGTAATGACGGCGACAATCACTTCCAGCAATCCAGACGTGGATGCAATTGGTACATGGTACGGAACTACCTTATTTACCTGGCTTATGCATAAGGACAATGTTTTGGATAGCCAGAAGGTGATTCTTGGAAAGTCAGTTTGGGACAACACAAATGTTTCGCCGCAACTGACCATCTCGGCTAATCTTCCGCCTGGTCAATACAAACTGCTTTTTCTTGATCCTCTCACAGGTTTTGAAGTCGGTTCTTCAAAGGTGTTGAATATCTCTAGTTCGGGACCAATCGTGGTGGATATTCCTTCGTTTCAGAATTCGCTTGGACTCGTATTGAATCCAGCTTGGTAATACATTTTTAAATTTAATTTTGAAATAAGGAAAAGTTTACTAATATTGTCAAGGGATTTCATTTATCACCAGAAAAGATAAAAGAATTTCAATCTAATGAGAGGAAAATTGAGAATTATCGGGAAACTTGCAGGAAAAGACGCAAAAAAATTTTCAGTGAAATCTATAAAAAAGAAAAAGCAATTATTTTTCCCTTATCTAAACGAGATTTATTTATTGCAGGATTTTTTCTTTATATGGGAGAAGGTGGAAAAACTAAAGAAAATGAACTTGTTATTTCAAATACAAATCCGGCGATAATAAAAATTTTTATTTATTGGCTTAAAAATTGTTTTGGAGTCAATAAAGAAAAAATAAAAATCAAATTGCATCTTTATAAAGATATGAATATTAAAAAAGAAATTAATTTTTGGATAAAAGAATTAAATATTGAAAAATCGCAATTTATTAAACCATATATTAAAAATTCAAATAAAAGTTCTTTAACTTATAAAAATGGCTTTGGACATGGCACTTGCAATGCAGCGATTTATAATGGCATTTTAGGAAAAAAAGTATTAATGGGGCTAAAAGCGATTGAAGATTATTTTAATTTACGGTATAAATAATTATATTTATATTCATGCGTCCATAGCTCAGCTGGTTAGAGCACGGCTCTTATAAAGCCGGGGTCGATGGTTCGAATCCATCTGGACGCACATTTCTATTTTCCGCGCGCTTAGCTCAGTGGTAGAGCGACTCGTTTACACCGAGTAGGCCGGGGGTTCGATACCCTCAGCGCGCACCAATAATGTTTAAATTATTTAAAGATTATTTTATTAATCCTCCCTTTTGCGACGACTGCGGGCCTTTGCCGGTAATTCATTGGCAGAATTATTTTAATTCCCTACTGGAAAATATTTTGCCTGATATATGCTTACCTAACTCTTTTAATTATTTTATTGAAAAATCATTTATTGATTTATTTTGCCTATTAAGATTAGTTAAAATTGAAGAAAATTCTAATCACTCAAAAATTTCTTCAAGAATTTCTTTGCGGACAACGGTTTTTATGTGCGAAGCGGAAAAGCGAGGGATTAAATTTTCCGCTTTAAAAGGCCCGGTTGGCTATTTAAATTATTTTTACATGGCCATTAACGGCAAAAAATATTTTTTTGAGGGCTTACCAAGGGCTGAATGGTTGAGTAAGAAATCGATTCATCGGATTGACGATAAAATATTTATTAAAAATGAATTAAAGAAAATCAATGCGCCGATAGCCGAAGGAGAATCTTTTAATCATTTAAATTGGAGGACGGCCTTGAAATACGGCAGGCAATTGGGATTTCCATTAATGGTAAAGCCGCGCAACGGCTCGATCAGCCATCATATTACAGCTGATATAAAAAATGAAAATGAATTAGAAACGGCAATTCGCAAAGCTTTGCGATACTCCCCCTTTTTTATTGTTGAAAAATATCTGGATAATATAAATGTTTATCGGGCAACGGTTGTTGATGAAAAACATATTGCCTGTGTTAAGCGCGTGGCGGCGCATATTATTGCCGACGGCAAGCATTCAATTGAGGAATTGATTGAAATTAAAAATAAAGACGCGCGGAGAGGGTTGCCTAGGCAAAAAAACACCACTTTATATAAATTGGTAATTGATAAAACGAGCGAATTATTATTGGCTGAGCAGGAATATGATTTTGACTCTGTGCCGAAAAAAGGAGAAATAATTTATTTTCAGGAAAAAGTGATTCTTGATTTAGGGGCGGACTTATTTGAGGTTTCATCAAAAATGCATTTTGATAACATTGAATTATTTAAAAACATCGCCTCTTTATTTAGCGTTAAATTGGCTGGCATTGATTTTATTGCGGAAGATATCGGCAAGTCATGGAAAGAACAGCAATGCGCGGTGATTGAATTAAACAGCTTGCCGTATATTGATATGCATCATTTTCCCACTTACGGCGAACCAGTAGAAATATCCAAACATCTTTGCGATATGGTTTTGAGGTATTACTCTTGACAGATTTAATAAAAATCTGTATTATTTGCTTCAGTAAATAAATTTTTTAAAATTTAAAAAGAAAGGAGGTGATTGAAATGAAAAATATCATCTTAGGTTTATTTTTGGTATTGATTTTTGCCACTGTCGCGGTGGCGGAAATTACAGGACCAATGCCTTGTCCCGGACAAGAACAACATGCAGTAAAAGTTGTTCGTGGACCTGCGGGACCGCGCGGATCGCAGGGCGCGCGAGGGCCAATCGGGCCGGCCGGACCACAAGGAGAAATTCCTTGGTGGCCACTGGCATTGGTGGCTATTGGCGGAGGTTTGCTAGGGGGAGTAATTGTCGCGGCTTTGAATAGGCCACAACAACCACCTCCGGCACAGCCAGTTCCTCAACCAGTTCAGCCGGTAAACATTTTTAATAATGTTTTACCGCCGGTAGCTGGACAACAGCCACCCCAACAGTCAAATCAGCCACAGTAATGTGGTTGATGACTTATTTTTTAAGGAGAGTGTTTGTCATTAGACAACCTCTCCTTTTCTTTTTGGCAAACATTTTTTATTTAACACTTATTGACAAAAGCGTGAAACATTGTGAAACATTTTTAACATTGAAAATATGAGACAAAACGTTTCACGTCAAACACTTTGTCTCATATTTTCGATGTCATATTTTAAAAAAGTCTTTTTAAAATGTTTCACATTTTTTTGGCAAACATTTTGCGAACATTTTTATATCTGTCACTAGTCTGATTAAACAATGTTTCACGTTTTACACTGTATATTATCTTATTAACCAATGTTTGCCGTTTTACATCAATTATAGAAAATGTGTACGATGTTTCACGTTTTACACTTGTTTTTTTAAAATCATAGTGTTTCACGTTTTACATAGGTATTTTGTTCTTTTTATAAAATCAGCTATAAATATAAAAATTCTATTTTTTGAAATTCAAAAACAGTATTATAAGCTATATTAATTTATTATATTGAAAATTATCCTTGTACCAATGTTTCACGTTTTACACTATGTATTATCTTATTAACCAATGTTTGCCGTTTTACATAAATTATGGAAAATGTGTACGATGTTTCACGTTTTACATCGGATTAATTTTTAGATATGATGTTTCACGATTTACACTAGTTATCTCTTATAAAAATGTTTCACACTAATACGTGAAACATTTTTATAGAAACTACATCAAAAATATGAGACAAAGTGTTCGACGTGAAACACTTTATCTCATATTTTGAGCATTAAATTTAATAATTGATTATTGTGGATATGTTGCTATCTTTTATATGTGTACGATGTTTCACGTTTTACATTGGATACGCTAAATATCCTGTTAAAAAATGTTTTCCACATGTTCTTCACATCGGCTTTATTTTACGTATTAAAACTTCCTCATTAAATAAGGATTTTTATGGCTTAATTTTTAAATTATAAAATATGGATTTATTTATGATTTTTTAGTTATAATAATAACAATGACTAATAAGCAGGACTTAGGACAACTTGGTGAAAATATCGCCTGTAGATATCTTGTGGAAAAGAGATATAAAATAGTAGAAAGAAACTTCAGGAAACAGTGGGGAGAGATAGATATTATTGCCAAAGCGCCGGATAAGACATTAGTGTTTGTTGAAGTAAAAACTATTAGGCAATATAATAATGATTTTGTCAATAATGATAACGTCATTTCGGCAGAAGACCAATTAACCAAGGCAAAATTGCAAAAATTGCAGAGAACCGCTTCTTTGTATGTCGGCTATTATCCGAATCTGGTAGACGATACCAAAGGCTGGCAAATTGATTTACTTGCCTTGACAATAAAAGAAAATAATTATGTAATTAAACATTATAAGAATATTATATTATGATTATTGACGGCAAAAAAATTGCGCAGGTAATTATTGAGAAATTAAAATCACAACCAAAGCCGGAAAAAATTTTTGCGGCTATTTTGGTTGGCGAAAATCCGCAATCGGAAAGTTTTTTGAAGCAAAAAGAAAAAGTCGCCAAAGAATTAGGAATTGATTTTCGGATTTATAAATTTTCTGAAGAATTGAAAAATGATGATTTGCGCGAAGAAGTAAGAAAAATCGCCTTATTAAAAAAAGTTGGCGGAGTGATTGTGCAGTTGCCGTTGCCGGAACATATAAATAAGCACTATATTTTAAATGTCATTCCTCGCGAAAAAGATGTTGATGTTTTGGGCGAGCGGGCGTTAGGAGCGTTTTATACCGGCCGTAATCCAATATTACCGCCAGCAGTCGGAGTCGTAGATGAAATACTACAAACTACAAACTACAAACTACAAACTACTGCAGTCGCGGTAGTTGGCAGAGGATTTTTAGTTGGCAGACCAATCGCTGTTTGGCTGATGGATAAAGTTAAAGAACTTGGCGTTTTCGGCAGAGAAGGAAATTTATCAGAATTGAAAAATTATGATTTAGTGATTACCGGCGTTGGCAAAGCTGGCTTAATAAAACCGGAAATGTTAAAGTCCGGAGCGGGCGTTATTGATTTCGGCTATTCAATAGATGAAAACGGCAAAATTCACGGAGATTTTGAAACTAATTTACCAATTAACCAATTAACTAATCAACTAAATTTTTACACTCCCACCCCCGCTGGCACTGGTCCGATATTGGTTGCGAAGTTGTTTGAAAACTTTTTTAAATTAATTTCTTTCTTGTAATTTGCCAAACCCCAAGCACATAAAAAATTATGTGCTCGGCCGAGCATATAAATTTATGAATTTATATGCTCTGGTTTTTGAGAATTTTTATAAATTAAACACTGGCTAATTTTATTATTAAGTGGCAAATTAAAATAAAATTTGTTAATATTAAGATATGGAAAAAATTAAAAAACTTCAAAGAATTCCGGAAAAGGGATGGATTGCCGGAATCTGCGTCGGATTCGCTTATTATTTTGCAGAGCCGGTTTGGGTGATTAGATTAATCTGGACGGCGGCGGTATTCTTAGGAATGGGTTCTGGATTGTTTCTTTATATTTTATTGTGGATATTTATGCCAAAAATAAAAGCAACTCCCGAAGATTATAATGAAAAAGTCGCTTAATAATGGTTGTCGCTTCGATAATAAAAGCCGCTTTCGCAACCTCAATAATCTCCGTTGTATTTCTTATGCGGCAGTTAGACAGGCTGAAGTTATTTGAAGGAATGATTGGCGAAAGCTCAGCACAGGATGTTTTAGATATTATTGCGGGCAAAAAATGATTATGAAAGTTATTCCGGACAAAACGTTAATTAAAATACCAGTTAAAGACAATGGCGAAAAATTAACTGATATAAAATCAATTTGCTCCAATATATCAATCAACATCGACCCTAAGAGCCAAAGGGTGGAAAAATTACCATTTGATACATGTTATCTTCGCATTGGCGTAACAAAAAGATTATGCAGGGCTCAAAAATTATTGCCTAATGGTTTCCGCATTATGATTTGGAGCGGCCATCGGGCTATGAAAATCCAAAAAAAGTTATATTTTGACCAATTTCGAAAGTTTAAAAAACAATATCCAAATTGGCCGAAAGAAAAAATAAAACAAGAAACAGATAAATTTGTGGCCCCGATAGAAATAATGCCGCCGCACACCACTGGCGGAGCAGTTGATTGCACTATTATTGATATTCATGGCAGGCAATTAAATATGGGGACTGCCATAGACAATTTTACAAAGCGATCATACACAAATTCAAAAGTAATTTCAAAAGAAGCAAAAAAGAATAGATTATTATTAATTAATATAATGACAAAAGCAGGATTTGTGAATTATCCTCCGGAATGGTGGCATTGGTCGTATGGCGACAGATACTGGGCCGCTGTTTTAAATAAAAAATTTTCAATTTATAAAGGAATATAAATATTTATTTTAATGCCTACTAAATACATATTTTTATCATTAATGTCGCTGGCGGTCGCTTTAGAAATTGTGGCGGATGTGTTATTTAAAAAATGGTCGCTTGGAAATAAGAATTATTTATTGATTGCAGGGCTGGCAATTTATATGATAGGCACTTTTTTCTGGGCGTATTCACTAAAATTTGAACATCTTTCAAAAGCTATTTCTGTTTTCGCGGTTTTAAATCTGATCATTCTCGTACTCGTCGGAGTTTTTATTTTTAAAGAAAATCTTTCTCTGGTGAATAAGATTGGCATTATTCTTGGAATTATAGGAATTATATTGATTGAAATGTAATGCGTTGCGGTATTATTAATCTAGAATTTTACAGATTAAGCAAGGAGTAAATTTTATTAATTAAATTATCAATAATTTCTTTTTTTGTCGATTCAATATTCAATCTTATTGCCGGCTCGGTGTTTGATGGACGTAAATTAAACCACCATTCATTAGATTCAATTGTTAATCCATCAAGGTAAAAAATTTTTAATTGGTTAGAAAATTGATTTTTAAAAATTTCTTCGATTTCTTTTAAGATATTTTTCATTTCGCGATTTTCAGCTGGCAATTCAATATTAATTTCTCCACTCCGATAATATTGCGGCAGTAAATCATTAAAGTTAGCTATTGAATAAGGCAGTTTTGAAATAGCGTTAATAACTTCAATTGCGGTTAAAATTCCGGAATCAATATAAGAAATTTCTTTTTTATCGCTGATTGGAAAATAATAATGGCCGGATTTTTCCGCTCCAAAATCAGCTTTAATTTCTTGCATTAGTTTTTTAATAAAATAATGGCCGGCCCTAGAAGTCGTAAGTCTTAAGTCTTTAGTCGCTAGTCTTTTAACAAGCCAGCCAGTTCTTGAGTCAATTACGATTTTTTTTGGCTTTAGATGCCAGATTAATAATTTACTAATAACATCGGGATCAATAAAGCGGCCAAGATTATCAATAAAAAATACCCGATCGCCGTCAGCGTCAAAAATAACTCCTAAATCAACTTTTTGTTTTTTTACTTCTTGTTGAAGTTGGTTTAAAGCGTTTGAAGCCAATGGATTCGGCCTATGAGCCGGAAAATCACCATTGGGCGTCTGATTAATTAGTTGATAGTCAATTAGTGAATTGGTTTTAAATAATTCTTTTAAAATCAATCCGGTCGTACCGTTAGAACAATCAAAAACAATTTTTAATTTTTTGTCAGAATGCAATCTTTTTTTAAGAAAGTCCACATAAATTTTTATATAATTCATAAAATTTAAAACCAAATTAACTAATTAACTAATTTACCAACTTACTAACTTCTTCTCCACTTATTGGCATAGCATTTTTGCCGACGATTTTTAAACCATTATATTCTTTTGGGTTGTGGCTGGCCGTAATCATTATTCCTAAATCAGCATTAAAATAATTAGCTAAAAAATAAAACATCGGCGTAGTTGATAATCCTATTTTAATAATTGCTAATTGCTGATTGCTAATTGTTAATTGTTCAATTATTGCGTGATAAAGAGTAGGCGAGCTTAGCCGGGTGTCATGAGCAACTGCAATTTTTAATTTTTCATTTTTAATTTTGAATTTTGAAATAAACAAAGAAATAATTACACAAACTATTTCTTCGTTTATTTCAGCGGGGTATTTGCCGCGGATGTCGTAAGCGCGAAAAATTTTATGATTTATATTTATTTTATTTGTAGTTTCCATTACATTGATTTTATCAGCAATTGGAGTTAAATTAAATAGATATAATGTCCCGCAAAAATAAAAAAAATAAAAAAGAAGATTCGTCTCAGTTTTTTGACGATTTTCGCCTTCATCCGGAAACGAAAAAAAGCGTTTGGGCGGTAATTTTTATCGGCGTTGCCATAATTTTATTTTTGGCGAGCTTTAAAAGCGCCGGACCTTTCGGCAATTTCGCTTACGCAATTTTTGAAAAACTTTTCGGCTGGGGCTATTATCTTTTACCTTTGATTTTTTTGATAATGGCCGGCGTTTTTCTAGCTTCCGAGCGCCGCCGGATTTATGTGATTACTTTTTTAGGCGCGGTGATGTTTGTTTTAGCCGGTCTTGGTCTTATTGATATTGTTTTTCCGGAAAGTGGAGGCTTAACAGGCAAAGCAGTTGGTTTATTAGAAGTCTTTTTTGGTTATTGGGCTTCTATTATAGTTTCTTTGATTATTTTGGCCGCATCGCTATTGATTGTTTTTAATCTTAGGATAAAAATTCCCCAAAGATTAAAAGCGTTAAAAGCAGACGAAAAAACAGAAACTTTGAAAAAGACTGAGGTTGAAAAAGTGGAAGAAGCGATTTTTGCCGCAGGCGATGAGAATGAAAATGAAGAAGTTAAAGCAGAAAAAGAAGTGGAACAGATAGCGATTAAAGATAAGATAACTCAAGTTATGGGATTAAAACAAAAAAGGAGCGCGCTTATTGGAAATTCGAACGTCAATTATGTTGCTCCACCGTTGGATTTATTGAGGTCTTCGGTTGAAAAGCCGACAGTCGGCGACTTGCGGGCAAGCGCCAATATTATTAAAAGAACATTGGAGGGCTTTGGCATTTCCGTAGAAATGGGAGAAATTAATATTGGGCCGAAAGTAACGCGCTATACCTTAAAGCCGGCTGAAGGCGTGAAGCTTTCCCGTATTACCGCTTTGAATTCTGATTTGGCTTTGGCATTAGCGGCGCATCCGATAAGAATTGAAGCGCCGATTCCCGGGAAGTCTTTAGTCGGCATTGAAGTGCCGAATAAGGTCGCGGCTATTGTCCGGCTTGGCAGTCTGCTTAATTATCAAGATTTTTACGCTTCCGGACCATTAGGCTTTGTGCTGGGAAGAGACGTTAATGGCGACCCGATTTTTTCCGATATTGAGAAGATGCCGCATATTTTAATTGCCGGCTCGACCGGTTCCGGCAAATCAATCTCTATTCACTCTCTCATAATTTCGCTTTTGTATAAAAATTCTCCGCAGACTTTAAGAATGATTTTAATCGACCCGAAAAGAGTGGAACTTTCGGTCTATGACGGCTTGCCTCATCTGATTTCTCCTGTTATCACCCAGCCGAAGAAAACGATTAATGTTTTTCGTTGGCTGATTGATGAAATGGACAGGCGTTATGAAACTTTGCTTCAGGCCGGTTCGCGCGATATCCAAAGCTATAATAAAAAGAATGATAATCCGCTTCCTTATGTTTTGGTGGTAATTGATGAATTAGCTGATTTGATGGCTAGTTACGGACGGGAAATAGAAGGCGCTATTGTGCGATTGGCGCAAATGGCGCGCGCTACCGGCATTCATTTGGTTGTTTCTACTCAAAGGCCGTCGGTGGAAGTGATTACCGGATTGATAAAAGCCAATATTACTTCAAGAATTGCTTTGCAGGTGGCTTCGCAGGTTGATTCGCGGACTATTCTTGATTGCGCCGGCGCGGAAAAGCTTCTTGGAGGAGGCGATATGCTTTTTATTTCTTCTGAATTATCAAAGCCGAAAAGAATTCAGGGCGCTTATATTTCCGAAGAAGAAATTAATAAAGTTTCCAAGTTTATAAAGGAAAATAATAAGAATTATGTTTTAAAAGAAGGAGAAAGCGGAGAATCTATTTTTGAAAATGGCGAACAGGCGGAAGGCGGAATAAATAACGACAAGGAAGATATGTTTGATAAATATTCCAATGACGATGATGACGAGCTTCTTGATGAAGCGGTGGAGACGGTGAAAGCGGCCCAAAAAGCTTCAGCTTCATTGTTGCAACGGAGATTAAAAGTCGGCTATGCCCGCGCCGCCAGGCTGCTTGATATTATGGAGGCTAAGGGCATAATTGGTCCAGGAGACGGAGCTAAGCCAAGGGAGGTGTATATTGATAAGATGACTAATGACTAATAATTTATAGCATATGGATAATCAAAAAAATTTCCACGAATTTTTCAGTGAGATAGTTAAAAATAGCGGTTCAAGTATTGAAAAGCTGGCTGAATTGACAAGCATTTCTCCGCGTTATTTAAAGGCTTTTTGCGATGGCGATTTTAAAAAATTGCCGTCTTTGCCGTATGTGCGCGGATATTTAATGAAAATCTCCAATATTTTAGGGATTGATGGCCAAGAATTATGGTCGGCTTATAAAGAAGAATTAAAAGCAAAAATTGTCATTGATGATACGTTGCCGTTAAATCGTTTTGCTCTAAAGCCAAGAAGTTTTAAAAATTTGGCAATTGGAATTGTTATAATTTTTGCTATAATATTCTTAGTCTGGAGATTGGATGATCTGCTCGGCATTCCTAAGATTGAAATTGCCAATCCGGCAAATGATTTAATTATCAATGAAGATATTATCAATATAAAAGGAACTATCAATAATTACAGGGATAAATTATTGATTAATAATGAAGAAGTTTTTATCGCTAAAGACGGAAAATTCGAAAAAGAATATCGCCTTGCTCCGGGAGTTAATAACATAGAATTTCGCTTAAAAAGATTTTTAGGCAAAGAAACAAGCGAAGTCAGGCGGGTAATATACCAGTCGCAATAAAAAATATTAAATTTATGATTAAACAAAAAAACACAGAAGAAAAAAATGATTTAGAAAAATTTTTGGAATCATTGCAGGATAAATTCGGCGAAGGGGCGATTATGAAGCTTGGCGATGTAAAAAAGGTCAATGTTGATATTGTGCCGACAGGTTCTTTTTCATTGGATTTAGCTTTAGGAGTGGGCGGTTTTCCAAGGGGAAGAATAATCGAAGTTTTTGGTCCGGAAAGTTCCGGGAAAACCACTTTGGCTCTTCATGCCGTTGCTGAGGCGCAAAAGAATGGCGGCAAAGCGGCTTTTATTGACGCTGAGCATGCGATGGATCCGGAATACGCTAAAAAAATAGGCGTAAAAATAAATGATTTGATTATTTCTCAGCCGGACAGCGGCGAAGAAGCTTTGAATATTTTGGAAAGCTTGGTGCGTTCGCAGATGTTTGATGTTATTGTTATTGATTCAGTGGCGGCCTTGACTCCGAAAGCGGAAATCGAAGGCGAAATGGGGGCGCAGTTTATCGGTCTTCAAGCCCGCATGATGTCGCAAGCGCTTAGAAAATTAACCGCTATTTCCGCCAAATCAAATACTTTGATAATTTTTATCAATCAGCTTCGGGAAAAAATCGGCATGATGGGCTATGGCGAGCCGACAACCACTCCTGGCGGACGGGCGTTGAAATTTTACGCTTCAGTGAGAATTGATATTCGGCGCATCGCTCAAATTAAGAAAGGAGAAGAAGTTGTCGGCAACCGCGTTAGGGCCAAGGTAGCAAAAAATAAAGTGGCGCCACCGTTTAAAATCGCGGAGTTTGACATTATGTACGGCGAAGGTATTTCTTATAGCGGCGATATTTTAAATACGGCTATTAAATATGGCGTTGTTGCTAAATCCGGCAATACTTACAGCTTTGAAAGCGAAAAGCTTGGCGTTGGCATTGAGGCGTCGCGGGAAAAGCTCAAAGAAGACAAAGTTTTATTGAATAAAATTAAAAAATCTGTTCAATCGGCAATAGCCGTGAAAGTTTGATTTTGTTTTTAAAATAGAGTATTATTTTCCATCCAACAAATAAAAGAGAAATACCATTTGGTGCTTTTAGATTAATTTTAAGGCAAGCCAGGTTAGAAGAAAAAGATTTTGAAAAATAAGTTGTTTACAACTATGAATCAAGAAATTAAAACTTGCCAAAACTGCAAACAAAATTTTACCATAGAATCAGAAGATTTCGCTTTTTACGACAAAATAAAAGTTCCGCCGCCGACTTGGTGTTCGGAGTGCCGAATGATTCGCCGCATGAATTGGCGCAATGAAAGAACATTATACAAAAGAAAATGCGATGCACCCGGACATAATGAAGAAATAATCTCCATTTATCATAAAGATTCGCCGTTTAAGGTTTATGACTATAAATATTGGTGGAGTGATGAATGGGATTCTTTGATATATGGCAAGGATTATGATTTTTCACAGCCGTTTTTTGAGCAGTTTAAGGAGTTATTAAGAGAAGTTCCTCATAATAATTTAGTATCGGGGAATAATGTAAATAGCGAATATGTAAATTTTCAAGCTAATAGTAAGGATTGCTATTTAGCAACGGGGGGTCAATTTAATGAACAGGTTATATATAGCAACCATGTTGTAAATTCAAAAGACTCCACCGATCTTTATTTTGTTTTTAAGATAGAACTTGGTTATGACGATGTAATTTGCCAAAATTCATATCGTTTATTTTATAGTCAGAATTGCGATAATTGTATTGATTCTTATTTTTTATATGATTGCCGAAATTGTCAGAATTGCTTTAGTTGTGTTGGATTAAGAAATAAGCAATATTACATATTTAATAAACCTTATTCAAAAGAAGAATATGAAAAGAAATTAAGAGAGTTTAATTTAGGTAATTTTAATCAAATTAAAAAACAAAAAGAATTATTTAATGAATTTAAATTAAGATATCCTTATAAATTTATAAATTCTGTTAGGGGAGAAAATATTTCTGGGGATAATATAAGCGACGCTAAAAATTGTAAATACGCATTTGATATACTTCCGGGAGGCAGTGAAAATTGTAAATTTCTTTGGTGGAGCGGTAATGTTATAAAAGATGTTTATGATGGAAATGTTGGCATGAATGTTGAATCATCATATGAAAATATATCTGTTATAAATAACGTTTCAAGAGTATTGTTTTCAGTTTCTATTTGGACTGGTTATGATATCCAATATTCTGAGAATTGCCATAATTCCTCCAATCTCTTCGCCTGCGTCGGCCTCCGCAACAAGCAATACTGCATCCTCAACAAGCAATACACCAAAGAAGAATACGAAAAACTAGTGCCCCAAATCATAGAGTATATGAATAATATGCCCTATACAGATAAACAAGGCAGAATCTACAAATACGGAGAATTCTTCCCGCCAGAACTGTCTCCCTTCAGCTATAACGAAACAATCGCCCAAGAATACTTCCCCTTAACCAAACAACAAGCCATAGAACAAGGTTACAGCTGGAAAGACCCGGAACAAAGAAATATCAATATAACCCTCAAATCAGAAGACCTTCCTGACAATATCAAAGACGTCAAAGATGATATAATCAACCAAATCATAGAATGCCAGCATCAGAACAATCCGCCAGCAGGCGGATGCAATGAACAATGCACCGAAGCCTTCAAAATCATCCAACCAGAACTGGATTTCTACAAAAAAATGAATCTTCCTTTGCCCAGACTATGCCCTAACTGCAGGCATTACCAGAGACTAAAACAACGCAATCCACTTAAACTATGGAAAAGGCAATGCCAATGCGCTGGCAATAAGTCAGAAAACGAAGTTTATCAAAACACTATTGCTCATACGCATGGAGAAAAGCATTGTGAAAATACCTTTGAAACTACTTATGCTCCTGAACGTCCGGAAATTGTCTATTGTGAAAAGTGTTACCAGCAGGAAGTGATGTAGTTTGACTTTGAAATTGAAAATATAGTAATATTCTATATATTATGACAACAACAGCCTTAAAAGAAAAAGTGTTTCAATTACAAGCTGAATTAGAATTTATTAAAAAAGCTTTTGAAAAAGAGCCTGATTTCGATATCGACGAAAAAAACTGGAAAAAAATTAAAGCAGATTCAAAAAAAACAAGAGCGAAATTATATCAAATTCGCTATGGCAAAAAATAGGGTCTTTTTAGACAGCAGCACTTTAATAGCCGCTATCCTTTCTCAATCAGGCGGCTCTTTTTATATTTTGAACAGATTTAGGAATGATTTTGAATTTCAGATTAATAATTATATTTTTGATGAATTAATGGCAATCGCGGATAAAAAGTTTTCAATAGATAAGGATTTCAAAAATAAATTATTTCTTCTTATCGGCATGGTTCCTATAAAAATTTTAAATGATTCATCAAAATCTAAAACTGATATTGCAGCAAAGTTTATTAACAAAAATGACGCGCCGATTTTAGCTTCGGCTTTAATACATAGTAATTATCTTTTGACTTTAGATAATGATTTTTTAAAAGAATCGGCAATAGAATTCGCTCAAAAGAAAAATTTGATTATTTTAAAACCGAAAGATTTTATTGAAAAATTTAGAAATAAAATTTAATGCTTTCATGATTTCCGAAACAAAAACCTGCCAAAACTGCAAACAAAATTTTACCATAGAACCCGAAGATCTCGCTTTTTACGACAAAATCAAAGTACCGCCGCCGACTTGGTGTCCGGAGTGTAGGATGGTAAGAAGATTTATATGGCGAAACGAAAGAGCGCTTTATAAAAGACAAAGTGATTTTTCTAAAAAAGATATAATATCTTTATATTCAAAAATTTCACCTTTCAAGGTATATGACCATAAAGAATGGTGGTCAGATGAATGGGATTCAATGAGTTATAGCAGAGAATATGATTTTTCTAAGCCATTTTTTATCCAATTTCAAGAGCTTCAAAAAAAAGTGCCTAGAATTTCTATTTTTAATCAACAGTGCGTAAATTCTGAATACACAAATCAATCTTATGAAAATAAGAATTGTTATTTGTGTTCCAGTATCGCTAATTCCGAAGATAGCGCCTATTGCGCTAATGTAAATGAAATTAAGCAAGCACTAGATTCTTTTTTTGTCAATAAATCAGAGCTTGGCTATGAATTAATAGATTCTGAACGTTGTTATAATTCTGCATTTATAATTAATTCAGATAATTGCATTGATTCAATGTTTCTTTATGATTGTAAAAATTGCCAAAATTGCATCGGGGCGGTTGGATTGAGAAATGGGCAATATGTATTTTTCGGTGAGCAGCTTTCCAAAGATAAGTTTAACAAGAAGAGACAGGAATTTATTTTAGGAGGGTATGAAATATTAGAAAATGTAAAAAAGAAATTTTTAGAATTAATTATTAAATTTCCGAGAAAATCTGATCGCCTTAAAAAGTGTGTAAATTGTACGGGCGATTTTTTGACTAATTCTAAAAATGTAAAGCAGGGATTTGGAGCGTTTGACCTGGAAGATTGTGGTTATATTACGCGGATGTATGCCTGCAAGGATGTTTATGATAGTTATGGATTAGGAGAAAGCCAATTAATTTACGAAACAATAAGTAATCAAACAGTTTATAGTGTTAAATTTTCTAATGTAACTAGTGATTCTAGAAATTGTGATTATTGTGATTTATGTTTCAATTGTGAGAATTGCTTCGCCTGCATCGGCCTCCGCAACAAGCAATACTGCATCCTTAACAAGCAATAC
>ERZ1292623.266-Hain-H51-01um-R1-266-length-58284-cov-10_pt1 | contig 58284 bp, 58 predicted proteins | sample MGYA00564398_ERZ1292623 | MGnify/ENA primary metagenome ERZ1292623 (study PRJEB36523, sample SAMEA6512633) | groundwater metagenome | collected 2019-01-07 | study: AquaDiva: Metagenomics assemblies of 32 groundwater samples
GCGTTTCAAAGTTCTCTTAGAGAAGTTTGGGTAATTATTCAAACTTCTCTTTATGCTTATTCACCTGGCAAATTCTAAAATTCTTCCAAAATCAAGACGTTTAGCAACAAGAGATGATTTAGAGAAAGCAATTACATTTGATGAAGAAGGAACATTTTTATCAGGAAACTATGTGGAATTCGGCATTGCCTTGCTAACTGCAGGAGATTCGCACATTCCCAATAACGAACTAGCAAAGAAACTCGCAGAGCAATTAGATGCTCGAGATATCGCACTCGAAGACGGAGTTTTAATCCCTATTTCAGCATTAACAAACAAGGATGATGAAAACGAATCTTATGGTTTAACCCTTGAGCTAAATGACAATGCAACAAAAGAAACGATAAGGTATTTACGCGAATTTAAATGGCACAAGACACGGAATGAGGGGCTTGCCTGCGCTGAAATCAACGGCAGGTTATGGAGTTACAATAACAAATATATCGCAGACTCAAATGAAAACGGAAGAGTAGTTGTGATTAATACCACGCACATCATAGATAAAATCGATATACATATAAAGAAATCTATTTAAAACATTCTTTCTTTTCTCACTAATGCCGAACAATAAATCAAAGGGCTCAAAGGCAGAGCGCGAGTTAGTTAAATTATTCACAGAACAAGGATGGCGTGCTGTAAGAGTAGCTGGCTCGGGCATTGGAGAGGATTCACCGTGTGATTTAATAGCTGCAAAATTAGGAAAAAAAGGTTTTGCAATAGAAGCAAAATCTAGCAAGAAATCCTCGATCTACATAACAAAAGCACAAATAAATGATTTTGTTTTATTTTCAAACATGATTGGATTAAAGCCGGTTATTGCTGCTAGGTTCAATCGCGAAGGCTGGCTCTTCCTCGCTCCAGAATATTTAAAAGATACCGGGAAATTCTGGGTAGTTTCTTTAGAAACAGCAAAACAAAAAGGAAAAAGATTCAGCCAGTTCTTCGAATCAACTTAATTTATTCTTTCGTAATAAATTCAACATTATCCATTTCTTTAAACTCTTTATCTCCAGTCAGGAATTTTAATTTGTGTTTTCTAGCCATCACATACCCAATACAATCTGCGCTAGATAATCTTTTGTCTTTATTTCTAAATCTAAAGACAGAAGCAGCAATAATATCTTCTTTAGTTATCTCAAGTAATGTATAATCGAACTTATTAATCCAGTAGTCTGCGGTTTTATCATTAAATTCTCTTAATAAAGCTTGATGCAGCTCAAAAAGATTAAGAACTGTACATATAGGAATGTCAGTTTTGTATTTATCATAATTATAGTTTCCCTGTACAATTTCTACCAGCGCATAGCTGTCAAAGAAGTACATTTTATTCCAAATCTTCATCTATTTCATTTAATATTTCTTCTGTTGTTCTTTTAAACTTCAATTTTTGTTTTCGCGCCTCTTCGAGCATTCTGCCAACACTAGTCTTATTTTTGTTCTCTATATGTACGATTAATTCTTCCCCCTCTTTTAATCTCTTTCCATTAATAATCTCTGATGGAACAATTATCCCCAGAGAGTTGCCCATTCTTCTCAGCCTAGTATTGATATTTATCATTGTATTACACGTATTACAAGTTATTTAAACCTTTTCTTCAACAAACTAAAACTCACTTCCTTTAGCAATAATACTGCACGCATTAGGCGCAGGTCTGTTGCCTTGCAAGTCTTCGCACTTTATATAATAAACAGAATTAACATTCCAATCTGCCAAATGCGTATTTCTCTTAGTTGGATTTTCGTACAAGAGTGCAACCCCTTCCTCAAAATTATAATTGCAGTTGTTTAATGAATAAGCACATCTAGCATCCTCGTTAGTAATAATCTTTAATTTCTCTCCGTCTCTAAATACTCTGCCTATCCCTGCATTCGTCTGGTCAACAAATATCGTAAACGCCGTGCTTGCGTCAGCTCTGTTCCCTCCTGAATCAATGCATCTGAAGAAGTATTGATAATTTCCAGAGACTAATGACAAGCTTTGATTATGCAAGAATCCATCTGTTCCAAACATCTCGCTAAAGCCAGATGAATCTTCTTTCTCTGTTGAGAAATAGCAGGTTGCTTTTCCTTCATCTGCTCCATGCGCTGTTTCAACCATAAGTGTAATGCTCGAATCCCTGGTGCTTCCCAATATTGTTCCATTTGGTCCAACTTTTGTAATGGTTAGTTGTTCAGTTCCTCTTAGAATCAATGGAAAGCTTTGGCTCATTGTATTTCTTCCATCCTTTGAGAAATCCCTGCATCTAAAGTAAAAGTTATTATTCTCTCTGTTTTTTATTCCTTTTAATTCTCCAGAGCAGACATAATTCAAATCGCTATTAATCTGGAATGTCTCTCTGGCGCAGGTCATTGTATTCTCCATGTCATCAAACGCCTTGTCAATAGGGCTCCACTTGCATTCAGCCGGCTCATCAACATAAACTTCTATCGGAACTCTGTCTGCATCAAACTGAACAGCACTTCCCGATTCAATCGAAGTTCCTTGAACAATTGGCGCAAAAGTATCAGGGCCTTTATCAACACAGAATCTAAATGCAAATGCATCAACATTCTCATTTCCATTTGCATCTCTGCATCTGGTCCATAAAGTATATGTTCCATCATTATGTATTTCTGGAACAGCGTCGCCTTCTTCAGCAAATGGATTAGGCACTTTCAATCTCTGCGTGTGATTATAGCTGTACAAATTGCTCTCGCCAAACAAATATTTCATGTCATCAAGTTTCTGCGTTAATTCGTAGTCAATTCTGCATTGAGACGGTTCATTAGTTGTAATGCCAAATTCTAACTTCGTAAACGCCTGCAAGCAGCCATTCTTTGCACCCAGACGCGCAATTTTTACTCCTGTATTCGGCGGTCTAATTGTATTATCCGGAACATATCTCAATCCTGCAGGTTTCAAAACATCATCCCACGGAGTAATAATCGGACTCAGCGTATCATCTTTATTCACCCAAACGCACAATTCATTCTCACTTCCTTTATTAACCAACTCGCACGCCTGTCCAAGACTCTTGCATCTATATTCAGAACACGGTCTTGTTGAATCTTTATTGCATTCTTCACACCGCCCTCCTCCAATAGGCGCTTCCCACGGCAAACACTCAAACTTCACAAGTTCTTTTTTCTCTTTTTTATAAGTAGCCAATAGAACTCCAACACCAACTCCAAGTCCTAGTCCTATTCCCCACATTCCAGGTGTTAATCCAAGAGCACCATTAGCAGTAAAAAGAGTGCCGGTGCCAGTCGCAGCATAATTACTTCCAAGAAAGTATACACTACTTCCTACAAAAACTCCTGTCCCAACAGACAAACCAACTGATTTCGCCTGACTTGAGCTTAACCCAAACATTTTTGACAATCCAAACGCAGCGAATCCAATAGCCGCTCCCCACAACAATCCGCTGGATAATGCACTTGTCCATATTGCTGCTGTGCTCTGCGTTCCAAATCCTGTTCCGCCTAAAAATCCCTTTAAGCTCGGCGCAACTCCAGTAGTTGCTTGTGCTCCTCCACCGCCAGTCGCTGAAGCCGCCTCCCATATTCCTTTACCTTCATTCCACTTTACTACTCCGGTACCCTCTATATAACCACTAGCTTTGTCAGGAGATAATAATCCAGCAACAGACCCTTTGCCAGGACCAAGATTAAATTGATGAGAAGAAAAGTCTCTCAGCAAATTTACAGTTTCTGCAGGCTGCACAGCCGGCGATTTAGCGGCGCCAGAAATGATATCAGCAGGATCAGCAATCTGCCCTCTAACAATCCCCGCTTCAGAAATCAAAAAACCAAAAGCAAAAACCGATAACAACAATAACGAAATTTCTGAGAACATAATAGCCTTCAAATTATTTTTCTTAGCTCTCATTTCTTGCTCCCCTTCAGCTTTTCCTGAGTTACTTTATATCCCTGCCCAGAGCCGAATTGCCCGATGAAGTTTGTCTTTGGACCGCAATCTCCCATAGCAGTGCATAATTGCGCTCTCTTTAATTCCAATTCCCCTCCAGGCAGGCACTCACAGTTTTCTACACACTTCCAACCTCCTCCAACTAAACCTTTCTCATAAGTAACAGGACACAATGCATTTGCTTGTGCGCAGACAGAAGCAGCTTCCCCTCCACTCCAGAAATTCAGTCCAGGAGAATTTTCCGGAACACAGGCGCCTTTCGGAATTCCTCCCTCTTCTTCTATAACTTTTTTAGCTCTTTCTTTAATTCCCTGCAATGAAGAGCCCTCAATACTAGAAGAGCTTCCATTCTCCCCGCTCAAGACACTTCCCATTAAAACATATTCAATTCCCTCAAGCCAGTTGCAGTCTCTTTTATCACTGTTCTCGCAATTCTTCTTGTTTCTCTGCGCAGTGCAGTCCTGCCAGCGATTAACCCTGCAAGCTGCCTGAGTATATTTTCCTTTTCCAGTATCAATTGAATTCTCAATACACTCTTCCTGCCTGAAATCAGAACACGGCTCAATCAATACCTCTCCATTATTACAGACATTTCTATAAAACTTACTTCCAACAGAATTTCCACCAATAAACCCTCCGAGCAAGCCGGCACTGTCAAAAGCGCACCATGATTCTCCATGCAATTTTTTCTCTCCGTTGGCATCAACACAATTCAAACTAGCACAAATATTATCTCCGTAGGTAGGATTGGCAGTTTCTGAATTAGATTCTCTGCAATAGCTTCCTAACAAATAATTGCAATTCCCGCACGTCTGGGAATCTTCATTCGCAGAACTAGCTCCGCACGATTCTCTCTTATCCTTTACATTAGCCCAATATGATTTGTCGTTAACTTTTGAAGCGTCGTAAATATTAGCTGGATTTCCACAAGTATCAACAAAATAAACTTCTTCAAATCCAGGCAAACAAATTGTTTCTTTTGTTATCCCGCAATTAGTTCCCAACTCTTCAGCAGAGCATAACTTGCCGGCAAAAAATTCAACTTTATTGCTTCCATTAATTCCGCTTACAACTGCTCCTGTTACAGGAGCATTTTGATTCGTTGTAGTAGTTGCACTAGGTGTTGTGCTAGGTGTTGCAGCAGGAGCCGCCGTCGGAGTTGTCGGTGCAGGAGTTAATCCTTCAACAGCTCTCGATTTATCTCCAGCGCTTCTATTTCCAGTCGTTGTTTCACTAACACCAGTTACGCCTTCAATTGTGCATTCAGACCTCTTGACAAACTTACATGTCTTATCAAAATCCTCTTCAAAAACACACGCTCCTTTCTCTTCTGCTCTCGCAGATAAAATGCACTGAACCTCATTGGTATTGCTGGCATCAAAATTTGTTTCCAGTCCAAGAAAACTCGATAATCTCTTGCATCTCGTTAACGTTACAAAAGACGCCTGGTCTCCCAAGACACAGCATCCTAAATTGCATTGTGGAGGAAACTCATCAGACCATGTGCCGTTATTCTGGTTGCAGACAACTTGAGGAACATTATCTAAGCAGGTTCCTTCAACAGAATCAAAACAAAATCCTCCTTTGCAGAAAGAAGTTGACTCGCACGAAGTAGGTATCTTCCTGTCAGAAGCGCACTCATTATCTGGAACATCCTGACAGAATAATCCTCCGTTAGTTTTTTCACAGCAGACAGTTTTCTCAAGAGTGTTGACAATTTCTCCGCTGCTCACTCCTTCAGCATAAACAAAAATTCCAAATAAAGAAACAACAATCACTGAAAAAATAATTATCGCAATTTTTTTATCCATCATCCCTCCAAACCATATCCTGCAGGCCATGCAACGCTTCTTGAAGCAAAAGTGAAACTTTCTTTCGTCATAACATCACTTACAACATAAACAGTTGAGCTATCACCTAAAACAGTTTTTTCTATTCTCAAATTAGGATAATACTGAGTGTATAAGTCTACTTGCGCATCTCCATACGTTGATTCATAATCAACTATACTAGTCGCTATCATTAGCAAGTCATACATTTTGCTGGAAATTTCAACATCAAAACCATTAAAACTCTGAGTGCTCTCTTTGCTGATTGTCATAGGAGAGTTAAATCTAACTTTTAAATTCTCAGGAGCAATTTCAACTTTAATCTCACTATTGCTTCCTCCGCTCACTGTATATCCTTCTTTTCTGTAATTATCCTTCAATTCATTTAAACACTCATCAGCTTTTGTTCGAGTCATCTTAGAAAGCTCGCTCTCAAACTGCGCTCTTATCATTGGCTGCTGAACCTTGCACGGCAGGTAGTACTGCGCATTATAGCACAAATACTTAACTCTCTTGTCTTTATACATGACGTATCCTTCTGGCTCGCTATAACCTCCCTGCTCAGACAGAACATTGATATTATTATCTATATCATCCTTAATGCAATTTCTCAAAAAACTTGCAGGACTCTCTGCTCCAAAAATAACACTGGTAATATTAGGATAAAACATATAAATCAAGATTACTCCTGCAACAATTATAACTGCGACAATAATAAAAATAGTTGTTTGACCTCTCTTTAGCATGCCCGATTAAGTTTAATTTTATTTATAATTGTTTCCCCCCTCTTTTTTCAGAAGTTTTAATGTTCCCGCAGAGGTGGCTCAACAGAATAGATAATTAGCGGGAGCGGCGCTTCATCAGCTAAAAGATTTCTTTTAATAGTCAAGTTGGAAGTATATTCTCCTAAACCAAGCTCTCCGGCTGGAAACTTGTATCCAATAACAAACTCGTCGCTGTATATCTTTCTTGTTTCCGAATAATTTCCAAGTCCTAATTCTCTAGCTAAACGAAAATAACAAGTTTGATTTTTTCTGCCTTTTATCAATGCAACAAATGTTACTTCTTCATTCCTAGGAAATATTCCTGCTTTAATGCATGGCTCTTCATCAACTCTGCGAAAAGTATCTCTTATTCCAGTAAATTCACCAGGCACATCTATATACCCATCATTATTTTTATCTCTGAAGTCATTGCACGTAAATAACACGACTCCTCCCTCAGGTATATCAAATTGCGCGCGAAATTTTGCTGTTTTTATCTCAGAATTCCTAAGTATCTCACCATAAAGAGGATTAGCTGGTTTTTCTTTATGATTCATAGAATAAGGAGAATTAACTGGCTCTTTAGCAGAAAAATGACTCTCATTTGGAGAATGCCTTCCAGCTCTGTCAATCATTTTCGCAGTGCTCGCAGCGCTCTTAATAATTCTCCCTGCGCGTGTTGCATTGCGGGCAGGACGGGAACTCTCCCAAAAAACTCCTCCGGCAAAAAGTATTTCTCCAGCTATTTCAGCTCCGGTCATTGCATTATCAAAATGCTTCTCTTCCTGCGTTCTGTTATCTACATGCTCATCAAAAAGTGCATAGCTAATCAATTCAGCACACCCGGAGTTAAGACTCAAAGCCCCTGCTAGAATTCCTCCAACTACAGTTCTTTTTAGTTTATCAGTTAAACTCATAAAAAATCTAAAAAAACAGCGTATTTAAACTTGCCGAAAATAATTTCAAATCACGCCTTCTTTCACAACAATATTGCACTCTCCAATTCCTATCTCATTCTTGTAGCTATCCTGGCACTTGATATGATAAGTCCTGGAATTGTCCAGATTAGTGTTATGTATCAATCCTTCGCTTCCACCTTCAACATTCATCAAATTTCCTTCGTCAAACTTAAAGTTGCATGCGCTTGCTCTTCCTGAAATTGGCACATTCAAATAAGAGCATTGCACAGGCTCATTCGTTATAACGACTAATTTCCCATTATCATTATAAACTCTTGTTATCTTAGGAGAAATTCTGTCAATCTCAAGAGTGAAACTAGTACTCTTAGAAGCACTATTCCCGACTTCGTCTCTGCACCTGACATTTATTACATGCGCTCCAGAACTCAAAGCAGAATTTCCAGCTCCCAATACTTGAGTGTGGCTTGTTCCTCCGCTATTCTCAAAAAGCATTTCTTTCCCGCCGTCAATTGATAAGAAACAGCTTGCAGTTCCATCAGCTCCTCCAGAAGTTGTCGCACTAATTTCAATCTCAGGCGTCAAAGCTCCGGATTTTATAACTATATTTCCTGGAGCCAGCGAGTCAATTTCCAAAGCACTGGAGCTTCTTCTCAAAGTGACATGCGCGCTTTCCTCATTTGTATTTCTTTCATTTTCTCTCTCACTTCCTTCAAGCTCTGGATGGTCCCGCGCGCGAACATAAACATCGGTTTCATCACTTGTAATTGGAATATGTGCTGTGCAATGCCATACTCCGTTGATATCCTCTTCAGCGCCAGCACAATAAAACTCATTTTCCATCTCATCAAATGGAACATCTTCATTATCCCATCTGGCATCAACTGGCTCATTATAAGGAATATTCAATTCATAATCTGTTGTTCCATAAGGCAATAATTCTTCAAGCCCGTCGATTACAATAACTGCCCGCGGCGCTGAAACATCTCTTGGAACAATGCAAAGATTAATTGCAAATGGCTCTCTGCTCGGATTTTCCTGAACATCTTCACATTTAACATACAAGCTTATATCGCTTCTCTCGCCAGGACTAAGACTTTCAACAAACAGCTCTGAATCAACTTCTCTAAATGTGTAAGTATGTTTTTGAGCTAATCTCCCCCCTTCAAAATCACTCATGCTGTCAAAATCAGCATTCTCTTCACTGCTCAATTTACATCTTCCATATTCATTCAAAGAAATTCCGAATAGAACGCTCTCAAATTGATTTATGCATTCTTCACCCCCTCTCTTATCTTTCTTTCTAATTTCAAATCCTCTGTCAGAAATATCCCTGTATTCATATTCATCAGTTAAAACATCTTCAAGCACAGAAATTGTCGGTCCAATAGTGTCACGATTGTCAACTGTAACACAGATACCCCCGACTTCAGGTCTTTCGCTGTCAGGAATAAACTCGCATTGCTGAGAAATTGTTTCGCAGGAATATTTCGAGCAAGGAAATTCCCTGCTTCCGTCGCTCAACACGTCATTCTTTCCGCAATCCTCACATTTCTTGCCAATCAATGAAATAATAGGCGGCTCCCACGGCTTGCATTCAAACTTAATTTTTTTCTCTTCAACTTTCCCAACTCCAGCAACTGCAAAAACTATAATAAGAATTATAACAACAGCAACTGCTCCCGCCATTATAGTTGCCATGGCGCTTTGCAATATTCCTGCTGTTCCTACATTAATCAGCCCGCTAATTCCGTAAGAGCCAACAATAGCGCTGGCACCTCCTTCAGCAGCAATAGCGCTTCCTGCTGCAACAGTCATGACTCCTCCTCCAACAGCCGCAGTCCCGACTAATCCATACACTACTCCAGGACTTAGCCCTGGTCCAATTCCAAGAACATCAATTAGAAATGATGTAGCTGCTCCTGCTATCGCTGCTCCGATAGCAAAATTAGAAAATGCAGAGAGAGATGGACCGATTGAAAAAGGTGCACTTTGAGTTGCTCCAGCTCCAGGAGCTCCAGGCGGACCAGCATATGTAATGACAGCCTCTCCTCCTTGAGTTATTTCAATAGGACCATTAGTAATTGCAATAGATGATGGGATAGATCCCTCAACAGGGGCAATAGTAACTGGGATATTTGCTAAAGCAGGTCCCACAGCTATAGTCCCTCCGCTAGCAGATGCTATCTTTGAGCCTAACAACATCGCCACGCCTAAACCTCCGCTAGCCCCTGCAGCAATATACCCTCCTTTCACAGCCTTATCGCCGCCGAGAGAAACATCAGGCAATCCTCCACCACCGCCTAAGCCGAGTCCGCTTCCTAGCAATCCTTTAAGAGGACCTTCACCAAAACCATTCAACAAATTGCTAACACCTCCACCAATATTCTTTTGCAAGGCGCCATAATCAGCTTTTATGTATTCTCCTGGAATTGCATTGGCGTGAGAGAATAACGCTGCAAGATACAAAGGATCAATAAATATCTTGGCTCCTTCTTTACTGACAAGCTGTTGTATATCTATTCCTCCGAGCTCTCCAGCGTAATTTGCTTTAAATCCACAATCTCCCAAGCTGACGCACAAGTCATTCATTTTCTTTTCAAATTCAATTTCCCCACACTCGCAATTTGCTTTGCATTCCTTTCCCGAGAGAGTTGTGACATAAACCATTGTGCACTCATTTGATGCCTGTCCGCAAATTTGCTCTGCAGATTGCCTTCCTTCTTCTGTTGATAAATCAAATCCAGGCGGATATTTTGGCGCGCAATATGAAAAGTGGAAACTATCCATTGAGCCGGTTGCAACATCTACTTTTTTCAGGAAGCAATCAGGGTCAGCCCAGCATTGTGTTCCAGTCAGAAATTCAGCAATCTTTCCAGCCATTGGTCCTGCTTTCCCGATTAATTGAGCTTGTTTTTGGTCAGGATTATATGCCAAACACTCCTGCCAGCGATTTAATCTGCAGGCAGCACTCGATAGCTCTATCTCACTTCCAGGAATTTTAATTCTCTCCTCAACACAAATTTCTCCTCGGTAATCAGCGCACGGGTCAGTCACAATTTTCCCATCAATACAGCTCTTTCTGAAATGTCTGCTTCCAACGCTGTCAGTCGCTCTTCCAGCAGCCAAGTCTGAAAGAGGCCCAAATTCTCCTGGAATTAAATTAATAATCTCAAAATTTGAAGAAATCTGCTCAGCCCCGGGCAAGCCAACATCACTTTGATATGCGCACCAGCTCGTCCCATGCTCTCTAATCCTATTCCCTTCAGGATCATAACATCCTAAATCTAGGCAAACATAATCTTGCGTGTCGTCATCTAATTTTTGCTCTATCGGCTCTTCAGTTTTCTCTCCACATACGTTTCCAAAAAACCTATTGCAATTCCCGCATGTTCCTTGATTAGCTGTCGGATTATTGCCCTCTCCAACAGAACAGCTTTCTCCTAACGGAAGAACATCGCCCTCATTCCATCCGCTGTCAGAGCGCGAAGCATCATAAATATTTTCTCTGTTTCCGCAACTGTCAAACCAATAGAGACCTTCACCATTCTCAAGGCATTTAGTTTCTTTCTGTTTTTCGCAGTTCGTATTTAGCTCTTCTTTTGAGCATAATTCATTCAAATGAAACTTGCTTTCATCTCCGGTTCTCCCAATGCAATCATCCTGTGTTGTAAATATACATCCGTTCTCCCCATTAGAGTCTCCGCTTTGAAACACACACGCTCCCTCTTTCTTTTGAACATAACCTGCTCCATAAAGACAATCAGGCTCAGAAGTTATATCGCTGTTGAAATTAGCGCCATTCCCAATCTCTAGTCCTAATGAAGCAGCCTGTATTTCACATTGTTTTGAAGTCATAAAAAGTGATTCTTCTTCTAAAATACAGCATCCTTTTCTGCATTCAAGCACTTCCTCCTCAGAATTATCAAACCATTCAATATTTTGTCCAGTGCATTCTCCTTGTGGTGACCTCGGCTGGCAAGTTCCTTCACTCTTATCAAAACAAGTTCCCAATTTACATTCATTCCCATCGGGCAATTCACTTCTCGGTTTCGGAATGCACTCTTCAGCGCATTTTTCCTCGCACTGACTCGGTAAATACTGCTGGCAGATTTTTCCATCTTTGCTCAAAGGGCAAGTATGCGCAGACTCTCCGTTCTGTCCGAGAAAACCAGATAACAAATTGCCCCAGTCGGGCGGAGTAAAAGTAGACGGCAATAATTTTGATAAAAATGAGAAAACTCCAGAATCGCTTTCCATATCTCCCACATAATCTTGGAGTTGTGTTCTGCTAAGCTGGTCAAAAGCATTGTTTGCGTTTTCTTCAGGATTATCCGCAATAGGAAACCCGGAATTTTTAACCAGTTCATCAAGATAACTTTGTTGCTCTTTAGTTGGCTCACCGCTAGCCTGTTGCGCGCTCACAACAGGAATTTCCCAGGCAAAACTAACAAAATAAGAAAAAGCAAATATGCTGACAATCAACAGGATTATCTGGAAAAAAGATTCAAAATAGTTTTTCCTAATTAATTTCATCATTCAAATTCCAGCAGGCACAGCGCACCCCCTTATTGCAATATTCATTTTTTTCTTTGATTTAGTATCTTCAATTGTATAAATCTTAACAGAGTCTGAAGTAGAGAATTTTGTAATTGTGTACCTCGGATAAAGTATTTTATATCCAACATATTCAAAATAACAATATTGCGCTTCTTGGCTGGCAATCTCGCTGGCAATGCTGGCTAAATTATAAACAGGATTTATCACTTCAAATTTAAACTCCTTGTATTTCCTCGTCTCTTTATTCTTCGTTATTTTACTCTCTTTCTCCACATTAACATAAACTCTATCCTCTCCTAAATCAACACTCAGGGTTAAAGGCCCAAGGAACTCAATTTCTCCGTTTCTTTTTTCAATCTCTCTCTTAAGTTCAGGCAGACATTCACTCTCTATTCTCGGAACAATATAATTTCCAATTTCCCCTTTTATTTCTCTTATCAGCAAAGGATGTTGCTGTATGCATGGCTCATAAAATCCAATATTCTCGCATATATACTCAATTTTAGTATTGTCAAAAATCTTGTAATTCTCTGGCTTTGTAAATCCTCCTTGAGGTATAATAATATCAACAATCTCCTCTACGTACTCTTTTACACAGCTGTCAAGAAAAGACTGCATATCAAAAACTCCTTCTGATTCAGCCGGCTTAATCAATTTTGGTTCCTGATAAATTAAAAAGAACAAGACAATAGAAGCTACTAAAACAACCGCTATAATAATCCATATTGTTACTTGCCCTCTATTGCTTATTTTTTTAGCCATAATGTTACACCATCCTTTTTTATTCTTCTTACTTTTCCTTTAAGAATAAGCTCTTTTAAATAGCTGTTCGCTGTGCCCCAGGAGATTTTAAGATTTTTGGCGACTTCTGAAGTCGTCACAACTTTATTTTTCTTAAATAAAAGATATGCCTGATTCTCTAGGGAATACGGGCTATTTTGATTATATTTTATCAATTTAAAATTTTTTAATTCTATAATTGGAATACCAAAGTCAATATCTTTCTTAATACAAATAATTCTATCAACATTTTTAATAGAGTGACCATGCAACAAAAAATGTGAAGATTTTATTTCGAGTTCAACACGAACACTCTTTCCCTTTTCCTTCATAATAAAATCTGGGCAAATACCAACGTCATATCGTAAAATGTCGCTGAATCCTAATTTCTTATAATTTTTTTTAAACCAATTTTTTAAATCTTCTTCATTTCTTATTTTTATCACTTTTTAACTCCTCCAGTAATTTAATAGCACTCTCTATTACATGAGACTTATTTCTATACTTTCCCTCTTTCAACAATTCATCCAGAATTTTGTCAGTTTCTTTATCTATCGTAGCAGAGATTCTAGTTTTCATATTACTAAATAATATCAAATATTACAAAATAATATCATATATAAATCTTGCCAAAGAAATATATAATAAAAAAACCACTAAGAACAATGCTGGACAAGTCAGGACCCGGCTTAACCCAGATATTCTGGGGCGACGGGAAAGGAAAAACAACATCTGCTTTAGGAACAGCCCTAAGAGCGTGTGGAAATGGTTTTTCAGTTCATTTAGTCCAGTTTATGAAAAATGGGGCAGGAGACGCAGAAATCGAATATCCTGGAGAAATCAAGTCATTGGAAAAATTTAATAATTTTTCATTCAGGCGGTTTGGAGCAGGAAGCTGGATTATAGGAAAACCAAAGAAGCACCATATAGAAAAAGCTAATGAGGCATTCCAATATTTAATATCCTGTTTCAACAAAGATTATGATATAATTATTGCTGACGAAATTCTTTATACAGTTCAGCTAGGACTTCTTGCAGAACAGAAAGTTATAGATCTTATTCAAAATAAACCAAAAAACAAAGAGCTTATTCTTACTGGCTCCCATAATCCCTTTCCCTCAATCTTTGAGCTCGCAGACCTTGTCACCGAAATAAAAAAGATAAAGCATCCCTACGACTCAGGCATCTTAGCCAGAAAAGGCATAGAGTATTAAGATTCAAATTCTTTCTCTTTAAAACTTTCTTTGCCGTCCGCTTTTACTATTCTTTTTATTGTGCTTTTTCTCTTAGACATTTCTCTTATCATCTTAGGGTCGTTGATATTCTTCGGAATAATTATCTCGTTTATTTTAATAGAATGTTTGGCAATAATCTCGTTGAAATCAGGGAAATCAAAAAATAAGTCATTAATAATAGACTTATCATTTGTTTTTAAGGAGCAAAAATCAGCTTTCGGCTCGTCACCACCCTTATTAGACGGCTTTCCGCTCTTTGGGGCTTTCGCCTTTATTTTTAGCTCATATCCTCCAAAAGAAAAAGACAGGGCATAAAACGCCCGGGGATATTTTTTGATTAACTTGACTATCTCTTCTGCTAAAATACTGTCTTCTATAAGATACTGCTTAACCCCCAGATATTGTTTAACGCCGCTAATGGGAAAACTAACATCCTTTCTTATATCTTCAGTCATTATAATCGCGCCGCGAATATCAATCTTTCCAGAAACTTTTTCAAGCCCTCTTAAAACAAAATAATTAGCAAACTCGTAGCTGCTTTTCAAACTCCACTTCTCTTTTTGTCTTTTGCATTCCAGCAGGTATCTATTTTCGAATAGGCCCTTGCCAAATTTTATAAAATCAGAATGCACATTCTCATCAGTTTCTCCAGAAAATATTTTTAAGATAACGTTTTTCATTCAACATCTTTATAATCAGGATATATAAATTTTTTCTAAAAGAGAATATCGCGCCCGTCTGTCAAATTTAGATCCTCCTTAAAATTTATATATTGGGCTTTCCACTAACTTCAATGGATTTAACAGAAAAAGACGTAAAAAGAATATCGCTGATTTTGCTAATAGCTTCACTCACAGTATTGGTCTTTTTGATATTAAGGCCAGTAGTTCTGTCAATAATATCAGGTTTGATTTTAGCCTATGTTTTTCTGCCGGCTCACAGATGGATAAAAAAATATGTTAAATATATTAACCTCTCAGCAGGAATTGTTAGCATATTTATTATTGTTTTAATATTAGTCCCATTTTGGTTTATCCTGCCGGTGATAGTACAGCAGGTTTTTGACATATTCCAATTTTCTCAAAACATAGACATACAGGGATTTATGTCAAAACTATTCCCAACAATCTCGCAGCAGATTATTGCTCAAACAACTCTAACAATTAATAACGCAATTACAAAACTAAGCTCCTCCCTTTTGAACTCCTTAGTTGATATTTTAGTTGACTTCCCGAGGATATCTTTGAATGTCTTTTTAGTAGTCTTTGTATTTTTCTTTACATTGCGTGATGAAGAAAAATTAAGTGAATTTACATCCGGCCTTTCTCCTCTTAATAAATTACAAGAAAGAAATCTGGTGAAGCAGTTTAAGGACATAACAAACTCCCTTGTTTACGGGCAGTTTCTCATAGGGCTTGTGCAGGGGATTCTAGCAGGCATAGGATTTATCGCATTCGGAATTCCAAACGCATTAGTTTTAACAGTGCTTGCTGTTATTCTAGGAGTAATACCCATAGTTGGTCCAGGTCTGGTATATATCCCCGCAACCTTTTATCTTTCTTATTCTACAAATCCGACAATAGCAATAATCTTTTTAGCATACAACATAATCTTTGTTTCAACTCTGGATAATTTAATCAGAGCCCATCTTATATCTAGGAAAACAGATATTTCCCAGGTTATAATTTTAATAGGTATGATTGGAGGTCTTTTAGTATTTGGCTTTCTAGGTCTGATTATAGGTCCGTTAGTCTTGGCTTATTTCATCACATTCTTAAAAGCATACAAAGAGAAAACATTATCAAGCTTATTTGCAGACGATTAAATAATTTTTGATTTGTTCCTAAACCCGCATGTCCTGCAAATCACACTCTTGTGTGTTTTAATAACGCTCAATTTTCCTCTTAGTTTAGAAAAACATTTCTTACAAAACAATTTTTTATAGCCAGCCAATTTGATATTATGCTTCATCGCCAATCTTTTAATTTTTTTTAATTCTTCTGGAGAAAAATCCTCTCTTAGAAAAAAAGAGTCTATAACCTTTTTTGATTCATATTTCTTATAGTTTCTCTTCATAAAATAATAAAAAATCAAGACTTTAAATTATTTTACCTTTTGATGATTCAGCCTTGATTTTTCTCCGCCGATTTTAATTATAGTTTCATCATATTGTCTTTGATATTCATTGAGTTTTTCATCCCCCTTTCTCGCTAAATGCTCAAGCTGGCTAAGAAAAATGATTCCAGAAACACAGGGGATTTTTGTTATCCCACTGGACTTGTAGATTACATTGCCCTGGTTATCGTAAATATCATCAAGTTTAAGGTCAGCCTCTCTGTCAAAATATTCAAGTCCGTTCATTCTTAGCGAGATATCGCTCAAAAAAGATAGGCCAAACTTTTTCCTTTCCAAACATTCAACATAAACACTCTTTCCTCTGAGATTTATCTCGCCAGAGAAATCATAATCTCCTTTTTGTCCATGGTTGCATCCGCTGGCTACAGCTATCAATGTTCCTGCAAAAAGTTTTTTTAAAGATTTTCTTCCCATATCTCCGCCTAAAAACCAGGCTATAAATAACTTTCGCTAATTTATCTATCAAAATCAGAATAAAAATTAGCAACTATTTCTAACTCATTCTGCCAGGGTAAAGAAGTCATTTTTTCTGTAAAAATATTTTCAAGTTTTTTCTTATCAGGCGGAGAGAGAAAAGGAGAATTAATTATGGATTCTCCAGATAATCCTCTATATTCGTCATAATCAATTATTAAAGGAATATTATCTTGCTCTAAGCAGTTTCCGTAAGGATAGCCCAAGATAAAATTTGTTCTCATATAACGTAGATCTCCATTCTGGTCTAGAAGATATCTAACACCAAGTTTTACATCAGGAGATAAATAATAATTCACTCCCTGAGATACATTTTCTTTATCTAAAACATTCGGATCTTGAATGCTCCTAAGATGCTCTTCTATAGACATTTGATAAGAGCCATCTCTAAAAGAAGAAAATATTTCTGTATTGTTGTTCAATTCTTCTATTTTTTTATCTATTATTTCTATATCAAGAAGCCCATAATTCGAAATTATCTCGAGTTTTTTAATATAAGGTTCTAAAGAGAAATCTTTATACCAGTAAGCTATTTGGATATCTGGGCGGTTGCAGTCAAAACTATTCTGAATTAGCTCAAAGAAAGTTGCAACATCCTCCTTATTGATGCCATTTTCTGCTTGCTCATCTGTTCCACGGCTGTAAGGTCTAACAAATCCAAATGCTCCGGCCTTGCTAATATGAGCAAGATCTTGCTGAAGATCCCATGTATGCATGTCTCTTCTTTTTATTAATTTAGTTGCTTCTTCTGTTGTTACATCCATCGACAAGCCGTCAATTGAGATTTTTGTCAGAACAGATTTCCACTCTCTGTCAAAATCTTCTCTTTGAGGATGATTTATATGAACATGATGGCCTAGCTCATGAGGGGCAACGATACTTATTGGATGCCCGATTAAAGCAACTTTTCCTATTGCAGTTCTCTGATAGTAATATCCATTCTCTCTTGGATCAAAACTATCTTTGGAGTTGAGAATAATTGTAAGACCTTCAAGTTGTGGCTTTCTAAATAACGAAAGGGATGACTCTAATTCTCTTAATGGCTCAGGATTTTCAGAATTTCCTGTAATATTAATCCCATATTGCTGCTCTAATTCCTTTTCTAAAACTGGCTCAGCCTCCCCATCTTTTAAGAGCATCTCCTCAAAGTAAGATGGCTCTCTTTCATTCCCCTCATTCAAACAGTCGCAATTTAATTGTTGCTCTAGATTTATTATATCCGAAGCAGTTAATAATGCCTGAGGAACAGGTGCAGGGAAATAAGTACACGAGTTCAATCCTATAATACCAGTTATAAAAGTTCGTTTAATTAAGTTTTTCATTACGAGTGTGTTATTTGTAGGTATAAAAATCTATGCATAGTAAGAACTTTTCAGGGACGACAGTTTTCTTACAGAAAATAAAAGAGCTACTTCAATACCCCAGAAGCACAACCGCCGTCGCTGTCACCACTGCAGTAACCATCCAGGCCAAGCCTGCCGCCGCCCCTGTCGGAACAAATCGCGGTTAATCTTTTATCATCTGATTTTGAATTATTAACTACATAAACATAACCCCCACTCTTATTAAGTGTTTTAGCAACTCTTTCAACTGTTGGAATCATTTCTTCTCCAACATGAGCCACTAAAACAGGATGTTTCAAAAAATCTTTTAATGGAAAATACCCTATTTTAAAATCTGGCTTGACAAGCCTTACTCTTGAATCTTTCTCCGAGAACATTCTAACTAAACTCTCGCTGTCTGACGGCATTTTTCCGTCAATATTATCATAGGCGAGATATCCTTCTGAAAAAGAAGTGCCTTCTGTAGCAGACCATAAATAATTATTTTTAAATTTCTGGACAACCTCAATACAATGAGCCACATCTTGATTTTGCAATGCTAAGTCAACTAAAGAAATTGTTTGTGCAGTTGTTGGTCTTGATTGGCTTTGCTTGTCTATCTCGCCCATTACATTAGCATGATAATTTGGTCCGATTAATGGAAGCACAGAGGTCAAAATCTTTCCTAAGTGAGGAACATCTAATTCTGTTCTTCCGGTTCTTAATTGCCCGTTTCCTTTAAGATTGATAATTGCCATATTTTTTATAGAAAACTCATATTTATAAACCATTCTATTTTAAGTATCTTAAGAATAGTAACAAAAATAGGAAATTTGCTTAGTCTTGTCAGCTCAAGCCATTTTTTCTCTTTAAGCTCTAACTCAGTAGAAAGCTCATAAGGGCATTTTCCTATTGCCTGATGTTTGTTTATGAAATTGTAATAAATCTCAAAACCTCGCATTATTATGCATCCTTTCAATAGGGTAATTAAAATTTCCTTGCTCACTTACGAATATTCCTACTACTGTCACCAAAGTAACATTTTTATACCCTTCTTAATCTTATAATATTGAAGACGGCCATAGCAACCGGGAAATACCTGATCCCTTTCCGAACTCAGAAGTCAAGCCGGTTGCGTCTGCTGCGTTAGTCTCCGACAAGAGGCGAAGCACAGATGCTGTCTTCGTCTTTATTAACACAATTAAAAACTACTCAAAATGAAATACAATTCTATTATCCTCTCTGGTCTGCCTTGCTCCGGAAAATCCACTCTAGCAAGTCTGCTATCACAGCACTATTGCTGGCCAATATACTCAATTGGAGGTATATGGAGAGAGCGTTGGAGAATAGATTATCCAAGAGCCGAGATACCCTTTGAAGAATATTGGAGAAGCACAACTCCAGAAGAAAACAGAAAAATAAATGTTGAAGCAAGAAAAATATTTGAGAAAGGAAAAATAATAGGAGATTCACGTTATTCTTCTTATTATTGTAGCGACTTGCCGGCATTAATGATTTTTGTTCAGGCAGATATAGAAATAAGAGCAAAAAGAATGCTGAACAGCAAAAAATGCAATGGTCAAACTCTGGAAGAAATAAAGATGATTCTGCACGAAAGAGAAAAAGATGAAGTTGATATAGGTAAAAAATTATTTAATGGTTTTGATTACCGTAATTTTCAGTATTACCATCTAACACTTGACGCTGGAAAAATGTCTCCCCAAGAAGAATTCTCCCATGTTTTGTCTTTCATGGAAAAATAACAATCTTTAAAATATCTTTTTCTATTGATTTATCAGGCAGGAGTAGCGAAGTGGTCAAACGCGAGAGACTCAAGATCTCTTTCCTTAGTGGATTCAGAGGTTCGAATCCTCTCTCCTGCATTTTTAGTTAATTTTAAAACTATCTTTCTCCCACTCTTATTATGCGCCCGTAGCTCAGCCCGGATAGAGCAGTGGGGTCCTAACCCAAAGGTCGAAGGTTCAAATCCTTTCGGGCGCGCTCACATTCTTATAGAATTAGGAATATCAAAAAGTCCTTGTATGTTACCGCACACTAAAGTGTGCGGTTTGTTGGACTTTTGGATGTCCAAAGTTGCATTCATCTGCGGACTAAAGTCCGCAGTTTTCTGCAAAGCAACTTTGGCATAATTTTATTTTTCTTCCAATCCGCCAGGAATATTATACCCTCTTTCTTTTCCTCTAAGTCTTTCCTCTTCTCTCAGAATAGCATCATAAACTTCTTTTCTATGAACAGGGAATTCTTTAGGGGCTGTTATTCCAAGACTGACTTTATCGCCTCTTATATCCAGAACATTAATCTTTATTGGCTCTTTGTTCGGGTCATATTCAATATAAATCTCCTTATCCTTAGAGCGACTTAGCACCAGCATTGTCTAATTAAGAAACCATCATAATTAAACATTTTCTTTTGCAAGAATCCTTCAAAACTATCCAATTAACCCGCTTAACTATCAAAAAGTCCTTGTATGTTACCGCACACTAAAGTGTGCGGTTTGTTGGACTTTTGGATGTCCAAAGTTGCATTCATCTGCGCACTGAAGTGCGCAGTTTTCTGCAAAGCAACTTTGGCATAACATAATTATGATTAATCAGGCATCTAAAATAACAACAACATTTTTAAACACTCTCTCACGTGAAGCGTAATGAAAAAAATTGGAGAAATAAAAAAAAGAAAAAATTCGCCGGAAGCATTAACAGAAAGAGCCCTGGCAATAAAAGGAGACATATATCGCATCGCATATAACATAACAAGAAATTCTGAAGATTCCAATGATGTTTGTCAGGAAGTTTTCTTCAAGGTATATTCCTCTGCTGGTAAGTACTCTCCATTATTTGGAAAATCCCCGGAGAATTGGATTAGGCGTATAGCCAGAAATACATCTTTAAACTGCCTAAGGTCTAAAAAAAGAAGGCAATACACAAATCACAAATCTTTTTCTGATGAGCAGTATTTTGACGTAGAAGACACACACTCACTCTCTCCTCTGCAAGAACTCATACAGAAAGAAGAAAGGGACATTCTTCTAGACAATATATATCATTTGCAAGATAGCGAAAAAGACATATTGAATATGTATTACGTCAAAGGATTTTCGCACGAAGTAATTAGTTACATGATTGGCATTTCAAAAGAAGCTGCAAAATCAAGAGTTCATAGAATAAGAGAAAAATTACGCGGGCAATTAAAACATCTCTAAACAAATATTTTTAATCTCAAATGTCTTATAACAAGATAATGGATAAAGAGAATAGAGAATCAGCGAATAACCTATGTCAAAGAGCTCTTGCACTTTCCCCAGATATTTACAAGATAATTTGCAGTATAGTTCGAGATTCACATGACTCAGAGGATATTCAGCAGGATGCGATTATATTGGCGCTAACAAAATCTGAGAGCTACGCTCCTTCTCGAGGAAGTATAGATGTTTGGTTAAAAACACTAGCAGCAAATCGCGCAAGAGATTATCTAAGATATAGAAAAACGCGCTCAAAAATCTTAGTAAACTCTCTGGATATTGATTATTGTATTATAAGAGACACAAGAGCAAAAGAACCTTATGAAATAGCCCAGTTGTCAGAGTCTCGGGAGAGAATTAGAGATTATCTAGCCAGAATTTCAGATGAGCAGAGAACCTTGCTGGAGGACCATTACTATAACGGCCAAACAACAATTGAAATCTCAAGAAGATTAAACGTTCCCCAAAGAACAATCAAATCCAGAATTCATAAAGCGAAAGAAATGTTGCATCAAGCGTTTCTCGATGAATTTGCTTAAGAAATTCCCCCTGTCCAGCACAATTAATCCTCTTTTCAATATTCGCTTTTAAATCAGGAAACATTAATATTTAAATATGCTTCTCAGATAACTAGAATAAGCGCCATTAGTTTATCGGTAGAATATCTGCCTTCCACGCAGAAGAGGGGGGTTCAATTCCCCTATGGCGCATGAAGACATACTTTTCTCTTTAACAATCTTTAAATATAGAAATCTTATATGCTCAGAATGAAAAATAATGCAATAATCCTCTTTGTAATAATTTCTCTTTTTTTGCTTGCTCTAATAACCGTGCCTCGGGATTTGCTTGAAGCAACAGATGTCCCGGATTATTCTGACACAGCAAAATTTTTCGCAGGAGAATATAAGGCAAAATACCGCTCTTCCCACTCAATAATGTATGGATTGATGCTCAGTCCCTATGTAAAATTAACAGAAAGTTTCTTTATATTAAAATTTGCATCTGTTTTCTGGTTGTCTTTGCTGATATTAAGTATCTATTATATAAGCAACAAAGATAAAAGAACTTTAATATTATTTATAACAGCGCCTTTCATATGGTATATGTCGCCCTGGCTAAGCCCCGTGCCGATTGTAAGCTTGCTTTTCTTATGGACATATCATTTTATTGCTAAATTTGAAAAGGAGGAAAAAATAAAGTATATAATATATGCGGGCGTTCTAGCAGGTCTTGCCTCAGTCTTTTGGGATGCCGCTCTTTACTTCTCAATAATATTCCTTATTTCATTTCTTTACAACAAAAAATTCTTTTTCTCATGGATTTTTTTATTAGCTCTTCTAATAGGCTTGCTTCCAAGGCTGATAGTAAACCAGGTTCTCTTCAATTTCGCATTTTTTGAAATATTAAAGAACTTTCTGGCGCTGTCTAGTTTTCTCTTTGAAGGAGGAATCTATGAGCAGGGTTATTCCTCTCCAAGTTTAGTTCCTTTTCTTATAGTGTTTACCTTCATTCCTTTTTATTTTTATTCTTTCTACAAAAAGACCTCTCTCATAAAATACAAAAAAACAATGATTTTTCTTACGCTCTCTATTTTATTTATTCTGCTAAATCCACAAATAAGAGTCTTATTACCAATAATACCAATAATAATTCTTATTTTAGGAAGAGAATTAAACGCAAAAAGATACAAAAGACAGTTAATAATTTTCTCAATACTAAGTCTCCTAGTTATCCTGCCCTATCTTGTGCAGGCAAAATATGAAACAAATAACAGAAATTTTGAAGTCGCAATACAAGAGTTTCCAAATTTTGAGTTAAAATATCCAACAACTAAGGAATTAATTAAAAGTGATTTAGATGAAATAGCGAAAGAATATCCAGACCAAATTTTTGTAATCGGAAATATAAATGACGCATATATCAAGCTGGCTCATGTTTACTGGGGAGATGATATAAAGGAATTTATCAGCATGGAAGATTATAATCTCTTCCTAAACAATCAGGAGACAATAGCAAAAAAAGAAATAAGAACAGATGCAAAAATTAATGCTAGAAGAGAATTAAGAATAATAATAGACTGGAGAAAAAACTCAAAAGACAAAACAGATTATGATTCAATTAGATATGCAATAAGTATTGATAAAGAGCTCGGGCTAGAAAATTTCAGGTTTGTAAAGAAATACAAAACTCTCTATTTATTCGAGAAAGTTTATCCAAGCGCATAAATAAACGGACTCAAAGAAGAGCTCTGCCCGAGTATTATCAAAGCTCCAGCCAAAACTAAAAGGACAATTATTGGCAGAAGCCACCACTTCTTCCTCACTTTCAAAAAATCCCACAGCTCCACCACAAGACTCCTGTTATTTGACATCATTATTGAATTATTTTGTTATTTATAAGAGTTTCTAAGATTATTTCAGCTGCAATTTCATGGGCAAATTCATTTGGGTGTTTGTCATACTCGCTTACAATTATGCTATCTTCAGGATAATTCTTATAAAAGTCAAATAGGTCAATAAAATAAAAATTATTCTCTTCAGAGTTATCGCTAACAAACTCATGAATCAGGAAGAAAGGATAACTGTCAAACTGGGACATTGAAGGAAACATTACCACAACAACTTCAATATCTTCTTTTTTAGCTATCTCAGACAGCTCTCTGAATAAATTCTTATTATAATCTTTATTTCTCTCTGATTCAAATTCAAGTAAAATCTTCTGAGTTTCGCTCACCTTAAAATTGAGACTCTCCAGAATCTTGTTTATTTTCAATTCAACAAAGGCATAGCTATAAAAGAAATTTCTAAGCCAGAATCCAAAAAAAGGAACTACGGTTATATAAGACGAATAAGCAACTTTTTCATCAACATTAACAAAATCATTCAAAACATACCCCAAAATAATAACATCTGGATTATACTTCAGGGCACTCTCTTCCAGGATCTCTATTTCCGCTTTCGTATTCTTCCCAGGAAGGCCAAAATTCAGGACTTCATATTTTTTATCGGAAATTTCATTTAGTCTGCTTTCAATTAGCTTAGAATATGTTTTGTCCACATCCTTGATTCCGCTTCCAAATGTAAATGAGTCTCCTATTACAGCAATTCTTACAACCCCCTCCGGTTTGTTTATGTTAAAATTTCTGTCGCGCATATTATCATTATTTAGGTTAACATACTTCTTGTTAAATTTTAATGAGCCGGGTCCGAATCCAGGCCCGAAAGTTTTCTCGCTAAGCATAATGTTTAAGCTAATCTCGACAAATAAAAAAAACATAAGCAATGCCACCACAAACAAGCTTAAGTTTTGAATAACTTCTTTATGCTTTCCTATAAATTCTATAAACCTCTCTCTAAAATAAAAAAGAACAGATATAAAAAGTAAAAGAATGCCCCCAATTACAGACAAAAACACCTGGAGGATATAAACATTTTGAATAGTGGATTCCTTCAAACTGCCATCAGGGCTGTATCTAACAAAAAATTCTTTGTTTAGTGTTTGTCCTAAAATAAAAAAAGTTAAGGATAAAATAACAAATATGAAGATAATAATCTTGTAAAAAACTGCTTCAAACTTTCTTCCTTTAATCTTTGGCATATTTCTCACTGTCCCATTCATCTTGCAGATTATCGCTTCTCTTTATCAGAAACTTGTCAATAACTAAGAAATCAATTCCAGTCCCCATCATGCATTTATAGGCATCATAAGGCTCGCAGACAATTGGCTCTCCTCTTATATTAAAAGAAGTGTTTATCAGAATAGGAATCCCGGACACTTTCCCAAATTCCTTTATCAATCCATAATAAAGAATATTTTGATTTTTTCTTATAGTTTGTAATCTCCCCGAGCCATCAACATGAGTTACAGCAGGTATTTTTTTACGCCATTTTTTCTTTATCGGATAAACCATCAGCATAAAATCAGTTGGCTCAGGTATTGGCTTGTCGCACTCGAAATACTTATGTGCATCCTCCTCGCAGACAACAGGCGCAAAAGGCCTGAATTTCTCACGGTGCTTAACTTTCTCATTTAATATCTCTTTCATCTTTTTATTAGTCGGATTAGAAAGTATGCTTCTTGCTCCCAACGCTCTGGGCCCCCACTCCATTCTCCCTTGAAACCATCCAATAACATTGTTTTGATATATCAATTCAGCAGTTTTTTTTATTAATTCTTCATTATTTTTAAATTCATAATACTTTATCTTGTTCTTATCCAGAAATTCTTTAATCTCAATTGCAGAATATTCCGGTCCGAGGTATGGATCTCTCAACACGCCCTTTCTTTTATTCCCAAGTATAGTATTATAGATATACAGCGCTGCTCCAATGCTCGTTCCTCCATCACCAGGATCAGGTTGAATCCATATTTTTTTAAATTTTGTATTTTTCAATATCTTTCCATTGTAAACACTGTTTAACGCAACCCCCCCGCATAAGACAATATTTTCAGACTTCGTAGTTTCATAAACATGATTTAAAATTTTAGTCATAATATCTTCAACTACAAGTTGTAGCGCTGCAGCTATATCATTGTGCCTCTGAGTTAATTCCGATTCTGGCTTTCTGACAGGCCCGCCAAGCAAGTAGCATAATTTTTTAGAAGGCATTCTATTCCTGAAATGATAATCAAAATAACTCATGTCAAATCTATAGCTTCCATCTTTTTTTATATCAACAACACTTTTAAGTTTTTCATAATAGATGTTAGTTTTTCTGTTCATATCTCCATAAGGGCTGAGCCCCATTACTTTATACTCTGAATTATTCACGCTAAACCCAAGATATGCAGTGATTGTTGAATACAAAAGTCCAAGAGAGCTGGGAAACTTTATTTCTTTAAGTAATTTTATGCTGTTATTCTCACCAATCCCATAGGCAGTTGTCGTCCACTCTCCAACTCCATCAACACTTAAAATAGCTGCTCTATTAAAAGGGCTGGGCAAAAAAGAACTGGCAGCATGGGCTGCATGATGCTCTACAAAAAGAACATCCCTCTTATATTTTAATTTTTTCTTAATAATCTTAACAACCCTCAATTTTTCATTGAACCAAGAAGGCATAGTAGACAAGAAAACTTTATAGCTGAAAGGAAATTTTTCCAGATGTTGGTATAGAATTCTTTCAAATTTTAATAATGGCTTCTCGTAAAATCCTATATAGTCTACATCATCAATTTTTATATTTTGGCTCTTTAAGCAGTATTCTATAGAGTTTATAGGAAAGGAAATATCATGTTTTTTTCTGGTAAATCTTTCCTCCTGCGCAGCCGCGACTATTTTTCCGTCTCTCAAAAGCGCAGCAGATGCATCGTGATAAAAACAGCTTATTCCTAGAATGTACATGCCCATTAAAATTGTCTATAATATTCCTCCATAGACCCTTTAGTTGTATTTATGTCCTGCCAGTATGTGCTTTTTTCTTCATCAATTTTCAAATCCAAAAACTTCTTGCCAGTGAGTTTAGCTGCTAAAAAAGTTAGTCCAACTCCAATTAGATACACAAGGCTAAGAAGCGCAGAGTTTACTATAATCGCAACATCTTCTCCAAATAACTTTTGTCCATTCTTCAAACTGCAGAAAAAATCTTTCATGCTCATCTTAAAAAAATCTTAATTGTTCTTCCAATTAAAACAACCAGGATAGAGATGCCCATAACATGAAAATAACTCCATCCTGGAGGGATCCTCTCAAGAAATCTCAGAATAAAATAGAGTATAGTTGTAAATATAAAATACATAATTACATATCCTATAATTTCTGCAGTTTTCTTGTTTTTTCTATCTTTAAGATTCATTTTTTTAGAAAAAGACTCTCGTTTATAAGTTTACCGCTAAGAGAGGATATATAACTTATTTTTAAAGAGGTTTAAATATAAAGGGAGACTGTTATCTAACAAAATGGATAAGAAAAGAAAAGACGTAGGCACAAGTTTGAAGTTAATTGCAAGAGCTTCGCTTATCATTTTCATAGGTGTTTTTATCTCAAAGATACTCTTATATCTCTACAGGATAATAATTGCCAGATATTTCGGTCCTGAAGTTTATGGTTTGTTCTCGCTCGCCTTAATGATGTCTGGATTGTTTGTAGCTTTCACTTCCTTCGGAATTCCAGAAGGTGTCCTTAGGTATATTGCTCTTTTCAGGGGAAAAAATCAGAATAATAAAATGATATATGTTTTTAATTTTGCAAAGAAGATACTCTTTATTCCAAGTTTGCTCTCTGCGGCAATTCTCTTTATATTCTCTGATTTCATTGCAACAAGCATATTCAACAACGCAGAGCTCTCATTATTCCTTAAGATATCAAGTCTTGTAATCCCCGCCCAGATATTTTCTAGCGTATTTCTTTCAACTCTGAGGGCCTTGGAAAGAATAGAATGGTATTCGTTTATATTGAATGTTTTTCAAAATATTATCAAAGTATTATCACTCTTCCTTCTTATTCTAATAGGGCTGAAGAGTAATGCAGTAATTTTATCCTACTTCTTTGGCATATTAAGCATGCTCCTTCTTTCTTTTTATCTTTCTGAATATTACATGAGCAAGTTGCAGAAAAAGAGCCAATTAAATAAAAAGCTCAGGAAATCCATATCAAGAGAAATAATTTCTTATTCTTGGCCTCTTTTATTCTTATCAATCATAACTACCCTTTTTATATGGACAGATACATTTATTATAGGTTACTTTCTAGATGCAAGAGAAGTTGGCATTTACAATGCAGCAGTTCCAATAGCTCTTTTAATGCTTGTTATTCCAGATTTATTTATGAAGCTATTCTTTCCCCTGATAACGGTAGAGTATTCAAGAAAAAAATTTGATAATATAAAAGAATTAAGTAAGCAAGTTGGAAAATGGATATTTCTTCTGAACATTCCTCTTTTTCTTATCATAATAATTTTTCCAGGCGCATTAATAAACATTTTATTTGGCCAGGAATACTTGGGAGCAGAAAATGCCCTTAGGATTCTTGCCATAGGGAATTTTGCCGCGTCGTTTATGTCAACTGTCCCTTATAATTTAATATCCATGATTGGAAAGTCAAAGCTAACACTTATTAATACAATATTTTTTGTTATATTAAATCTTATATTGAATTTGTTTCTAGTTCCAAAATACGGATTAAACGGCGCAGCGATAGCCACCACCATATCCTACCTGGCTTTAAGTGCTGTTTATATTATACAAACAAAGTATTTAGTCTCTTTTATCCCGCTAAGAAGAAGAATGATAAAAATAGCTCTAGTTTCATTGGTTTCAACAGCCCTATTAATTTACGTTAAAAAGTTTTTCATAATAAACTTGTTTAATTTGATAATCCTCGGGATATTTTTCTTGCTTTCATATATAGCATTAATACTTCTAACGGGCTGTTTAGATAAGAATGATATGTTAGTTTTAAGGGCAATAAAAAATAAGTTAAACTACAATATCACAGCAGAAAAAAAGAGATTCAATAGGCTATTTGAGCAAGAATAGCTCAACTGGCTAAATCTCCATAAGTTTTCAGAATAACAATATTTATAACCATTATTAATATTCCTAAAAAATGGGTATAAATGAGGGAAGATTAATCTGGATAACTGGTCTGGCTGGTTCAGGAAAAACAACTCTCGCAAAAGAAATTTTCAGGATAATAAAAGAGAAATATCCAAACACAATACATATTGATGGCGACGATATAAGGTTTATACTTGGAGAAGATGCTGTTCATGATATAGAAAGTAGAAAAAGAACTGGGAATATATATGCAAGGCTCGGAAATTTATTCACCAAACAGGGGATTAATGTAATTATCAGCACGATTTCCTTGTTTCATCACCTGCACGACTTCAACAGGAAAAATAACAAAAATTATTATGAAATTTTCCTTGATGTAGATAATGAAATTCTAAGAGAGAGAAAGAAGGAATTATACTCAAAAAAAGAGAATATCGTTGGTCTAGATCACGTTCCAGAATTCCCGAAGAATCCTTCCCTAGTCCTGAAAAATAACAGGTCAGCAGATTTGCAGAAGAATGTTCAGGAGATAATTCGAATAATAGGCGGAGCATAGATGTTCATGGAAAAAAAGCCATCTGACTACACAGACATCGGAGAAAATTACAGAAAATATAGGTCGGGCTATTCGGAGAAGATTTTGGATTTATTAATTGAGCATATAAAAATAAAGGAAAACAGGGGCTTAGTTGTTGACGTTGGAGCAGGAACAGGAATTTGGGCAAGACAGATGGCTGAAAGAGGCATCAGATGTATTGCTATAGAACCAAATGAAGATATGAGGAGAAACGGTTTAGAATATACGAAAGACCTCTCAAAATCAATTTTAGAGTGGAAAAATGGCTCAGCAGAACGAACAGGTCTTTCCAGCAGAATAGCTGACTGGGTAACAATGGCTTCCGCTTTCCACTGGACAGACCAGAAAAAAGCTCTTTGTGAGTTTCATCGCATACTAAAAGGTCGAGGCTATCTTACTCTGTTATGGAATCCTTTGATAAAGGAAGGTGACGCAATCCAGGAAAAGGTAGAATCAATAATCAAGTTTATTCTTCCTGAATTTTCAAGAAAAGAAAGAACTGGAGAAAACTCTAAGGAGTTGCTAACAGAAAGCGGATATTTCGAGGACGTTATAGAAATAAGGCACGAGTATCTCATAAATATGCCTGTTGAAAGATACCTGGGCGCCTGGAGAGCAGCCAATCATCTAAAGACTCATGCAAAACCGGAAGAATTTGAAGAGATAATAAGCAGAATAACTTCTCTTTTAAAAGGAAAGGAAACAATAGCTGTCCCTTACCTGACAAAATCCTGGACAGCTATAAGAAAATGACGGATTTTAATTTCGGAACAAAGGCCGAGACTTTAGAGCTAATCAAGAAAAGAATTAAACATGGAATTATCCCAGAGCAGTTATTTTTTTCAGTAAAAGAATGGGATGAAAATCAGGAGGGAATAATAAATAAAATCCAGTCTTTATCAGCACCAGGATTCTTAGTTGTCAGGAGCAGTTCAATAAACGAAGATGCGGCAAATTCCTCAAATGCAGGAAGATATACAACCATTCTAGATGTAAAAAAAGAGGATCCGTTGCATGTCAAAAATGCTGTTGAAGAAGTTAAAAAGAGTTATTTCAAGGACCACGAATTAAACTTCAAAGATCAAATTTTAATTCAGCCCCAGCTAGAGAACATCTCCATGAGCGGGGTTATTTTAACAAGATGCAGCGATACTGGCGCGCCATACATTATAATAAATTACGATGATTCTTCTGGAAGAACAGACACAGTTACATCAGGGAATTCTTCTACACTAAAAACCTTTAGTTATTTTAAATATCTTGATAAATTGCCCAGCGACAAAAGACTATCTCTTCTTATTAATGCATCTAGAGAGCTGGAGAAAATTACAGGACTCGACTCTTTAGATATAGAGTTCGCAATAAACGGTAAAGGTCTTTATATTCTGCAAGTCAGGCCGATAACAACAATAAAAAATATTGCACCCTCTCTTGATGAAAATATCTCAAAAACAATCGAAGTTATAAAAGAATACATCAGATGCAACGACAAGAAGTTTCCTAATCTTTGCGGTTATAAAGCAATATTCGGCTCAATGCCTGACTGGAATCCTGCAGAAATAATAGGAGAATCCCCAAAGCCCTTGGCGTTTTCTCTTTATAAGGAGATTATTACAGATTACATTTGGCCCCTAAGCAGAAAAGAAATAGGGTACAGAGATGTCGGCTATCATCCGGGAATTGTCTCTTTTGGAGGCAAACCCTATGTGGATGTAAGGTTAAGCTTCAACACTTTTGTTCCTGCAAGCATTTCAGAAACAACAGCAGAGAAACTGGTAAATTACTATATAGACAAATTAATAAATAACCCTGAAATGCATGACAAAGTAGAATTTGAAATAGCTTTAACATGCCACACTTTCGACTTTGATAACAAAATAGAGGAATTAAGAAGGAATAATTTTTCAAACCTTCAGATTAAAGAAATAAAAGAGTCTTTGCTGAACTTAACAAATAAGATAGTCTCTGAGAAAAATACAACTATCGGGAAAGAGCTAAGTCTGAGTAAGATTTTAAATGAAAAAAGAGATAAAATAGTCGGTTCAGATATATTATTAGACATAAAAATAGCTCAGTTAATTCACGATTGCAAGTATTATGGCACTTTGCCGTTTTGCAAATTAGCCCGCTTCGCCTTCATAGGAAATACATTAATTAATTCTCTAGTAAATCTTGGAATTATCGGCAGAGAAGAAAAGAACAATTTGCTTCAGTCTATCAACTCTATTGCCGCAGAATTTTTAAGAAAATTAGAATTGTTAAAGAATCAAAACCTCACAAAACAAGAATTCTTAAAGGAATTTGGGCATCTTCGCCCAGGCACATATGATCTCTGTTCTCCGACATACAATGAATTTTTTGACGAGTATGTTCAGCTGGACAATGTTTCAGCTCATCAGCAGGCAAAAGAGTTTTGTTTTGACCCAGAAACAATAAGAAAGATAGAAATTCTGATACAAAAAGAAAATTTTGATTTTTCAGCAGAACAATTTTTAAACTTCACGAAAACTGCACTGGCTGCAAGGGAAAAGTCAAAATTCGAGTTTACTAAGAACTTAAATCTTATTTTAGAGTACAGTTATGAGCATCTGAAAAAATATGGGCTCGCCAAAGAAGATGTAACCTTCTTAGACATTAATGATATTGTATCCTTTTCTCATAAGTCAAAACCAATAACTGAATTGGAGGATTTGAAAGATAAAATAGAGAGGAGCAGAAAGCAATACGAAATAACAAAGTCGCTTCGACTCCCCCCATTGATATATCTGGAGAAGAATGTAGAATATTTTCATCAGTTCGATAACAGACCGAATTATATCACGACAGAATTGATAGTTGGAGACGTAATCTACTTGGATGAAAAAACAGAACCAAAACAGATAAAAAACAAGATAGTATTAATAACAAACGCAGACCCAGGATTCGATTGGATATTCGGACATAACATTCAGGGGCTGATAACAAAATATGGAGGTATTGCCTCTCATATGGCAATACGCTGTGCAGAATTTAATTTGCCTGCAGCAATAGGGTGTGGAGAAACAATTTTTGATTATATAAAAAAATTCAGAAAGATAGAATTAAACTGCGAAGCCAATCTGATAAAAGGAATCTCATAATCTTATGAAAGCAATAATACTCGCTGCAGGGGAAGGTAAAAGACTTAAGAAATATACCCAGAATCTTCCAAAGTGTATGCTAAATATCGATGGAAAATCACTTTTGGAGAGGCAAATAGAAACACTAAACTCTTGTGCAATCAAAGACATAACAATAGTAAAGGGATACATGGGAGAAAAGATAACTCTTCAAAATGTTAAGTACTATACAAACATTGATTACGCAGATACTAATATGGTCGCTACTTTATTTTCAGCAGAACAAGAAATGAATTCCGAGTTGCTAGTATGTTACGGAGATATAATTTACGAAAAAAGAGTATTAGAAGAGATAATCTCTTCAACTTCGGATATAGGAATAGTAGTAGATACAGATTACTTTGAATACTGGCGAGCAAGATTAAAAGAGTGGGAAGAAGATTTAGAAACATTAGAGATAAACACTCGGGGAGAAATAGTTGAATTAGGAAAGCCAACACGCTCATTGAAAGGGGCGGCAGCGCGTTATGTTGGATTAATTAAATTCTCAGAGAAAGGATTAGACATATTAAAAGAAGTATTTAGAGAGAATAAAGAGAGATATTGGCATAAAGAAGAAAAATGGTTAAATTCAAAGTCTTTTAAGAAGGCATATATGACAGACATGCTCCAAGCTATTATTGACAAGGGAGAAGAAGTTCATCCAATAAAAATAAAGCGCGGCTGGCTGGAATTTGACACAGAAGAAGATTATGAAAAAGTGCAAAAATGGATATCTGAAGGAGCAATAAACAAATTTATCTCGCTTTAAAATGAAAAAAATAGCTATTTCGCAGAGAGAAGTTCCATACAAATACGGATATAATATAGACGCTCTGGAGCAGAGCTATTTTAAATACTATCAGAAATTCGGGATAATCCTCATTCCTTTGTCAAATGTCTCAGATAATCTATTCAGCAATTTGTTAGAGCTAAACTTAGACGGAATTATCTTATCAGGCGGAGAAAACTTAAATCCAAGATTATATCGCAAACCGCTATTAAAAGAAAAGGCCTATTCTGATAATCGGGATGCAACTGAAAAGATATTGATGGATTTTGCAATAGATAATGCCCTCCCGATGCTTTGCCAGTGCCGTGGAGCACAATTTCTAAATGTTTATTTTGGAGGGCAGCTCATACAGGAGATTAGAAACTCTAAAAATGAATTGTCTCATGTAGGCAGAACGCATAAAGTAGAAATAACAGAAGCCAAATCAATCAGCTATTTAGGGAAAAGCACCACCATAGTTAACTCTTATCACTCCCAAGGTTTCTCTGAAAAAGAGCTCTCGAAAAAACTAAAAGTTTTTGCGAAAGCGCCGGATGGCATTATTGAAGGAGTTTATCATCCTTCATTTCCAGTCGCAGGAATACTTTGGCATCCAGAGCGCGAGAGTCCGGAGCCGGAAATTAATGAGAAAATACTGGATGCATTTCTAAACAGAAAGCATTTCTGGGCTTAATTTATTTTATTAAATCTTATTCTTAAATAATCAATAAGCACCTCTCCAAAGAGTTTCAATCCAACGAGCAGTTTCATAATCAAAGGACCGATTAGCGGAACAAAATAAATTCCTCTTAAAAATCTTAATGTATATCTTTTCCATCCATGGGCCTTTAAGATATGTTTTAAAGAAAGACCTTCATACGAAGAATGAAAGAAAACTACGTCTATTCTCCCAAAATTTTTAATTTTTTCATATCCAAATTCCTCCATCATGCCAGAGAAAATAAGCTGTACCCCCCTAATTTCTGAAGTAGACAATTCAGTTTTCCATTCCTCTCTAAGAAACATTTTGTCTGGTTTTGAAGATTTTAATTTGTTTATGGAGCCGTGCTTTCCTTCTGAGCCATAATAAGGTTTGTTAAAGAAACTAGCAGAGCCAAAACTATCAGAATTTCTTATCTTTAAAAAATTAGCAATATCAGATTTTACTTGGCTGTAATTTCCATGCAGTACCTCGTGCTTTATAGCCAGAACATTATTTTTATTCTTCTTCACCAGTTTTTTATAAAGAACATACGAATCATATGGGTCTAAAAGAGATTTTATCAAGCTGTTTCTTTTTCTGGCAGAAAGCAGAGTCGCTCTTGGATCTCTAACACAGAAGATAATTCTCTGTTTGGGAAAATATCTGTAAAGCCTAAAAAAATTTCTGGAAGTATGTGCATTAGACAGAATATATTTTATCTTTGACAAATCTTTCTTAAAATGCTTTGCGTATGCATAATGGGCTCCGATAAAGACAGTTTTGTAATTTACGCCAAAAACATCAGTGTATTCTTTAAGATGTTTAGCAAAAATCTCTCTGGGAAAATTTTTTTCCAAGTCATAATTGCTAAAATAACCCTCAACCTGCTCTTTCATTCTCTCATAAATGCTGCTCGCAACAGAAGCGGAATTTTTATTCTCAAAATCTTGTTTATATACCTGAAAAAGCCCGAGGATAGTCGCAATTTCAGGATGGCTGTTTAATAAACCCTGAAGAAACATGGTGCTTGCTCGTCCAATTGCCATTATATTGGCAATTTTAATTTTATCAGGGTGTAGATTATAAAACTCCATCATCTAACTTCAAATGATTATTTAACTCCCTTAAACTGGTGTACTTTATAAAATTATCAATTCTCACAGGGGAGCCATTCCATTTTCCGCAATTCTCTCTCTGAGTGTAACATAATTGCTTACAATTTTATCACTGCTCTGCCCCTCCCCCCAAGGAGTTATCTTTGCATATCTAAATGAAAGTTCTGGAATATAGTCTACTTGCTCCTGTCTGCCGAACATATGGTTAAGCTTATCCCAGTCGCTGGTTATATATTCAATTCCATATTTGCCGGGATTCTCATATACATCCGTTCCAGGGCGGGCAGTAAATAAAGATAAATAAACCTGTTCAGGTTTTGTTTCTTCAATAAATTTCCATGTTTTTTCAACAATATCCTCCGGTTCGCCGGGCATGCCTATAATCATATAGATTTTTGTCTCAATTCCATTCTGTTTTAAGATTTTTATTGTTTCCTTTGATTTTTCTACGCCTATTTTTTTATTAGCCATATCCAGCGCCCTTTGTGAAGCGCTTTCAGCACCCAAGCCCATAGCAACACAATTAGACTCATAAGCCAGTCTAGCAAGTTCTGGCGTAATACCATCAACTCTGCATTGCCCTCTCCATACAACACCTCCCTCTCCAATCGCTTTTAGATGTGCAATAGCTTGTTTTTTAGCAAGAGGTATTCCTATTTCATCAAGCAAAAGCAAGCCCTCTATCCCATATTCCTTTTTTAGATATAGAATCTCTTCTGTAACTAGTCTGGGTTCTCGGTACCTCACTCCGGCGTTATATTTTCTAATTTGTGGCATAGCACAAAAAGAGCAGTTATATGGGCATCCCCTGCTAAAAATAACTGAAGTTCCTAATAAATTCTCATATCCCTCTTTATTCCTCAGCTTCATAATGTTTCGTCTTCCGACAGTAGAAGGAGGTAAAAAATGCCTGCGCGGAAATGAGTATTCATTAATGTCTATGGGAGAATTTTGCTCATAAACTTTTTTTAGACTCCCTGCCGAGGCATCATCTATTGCCTGAATAATCGAATTCTCTCCGTCTCCAAGAACAACCGAATCAAAACTTTTCAGAACATCCTCTTTAAAGCAGGATACGTGCGGCCCCCCGGCTATATGTTTTGATTTAGGGTAAATTTCTTTTAATTCATCATGGATAGTTTTTTGTTCTTTATAATCAAGAGTGAACAAAGAATAAAGATAAACATCACATTCAGGTATATGGTATCTTGCAAACTCTTTGCCAATTCCTCGCAAATCAATCAATTTAGGATTAACTCTCGAGCCGGAGCAGTTCTCTAAAACACTCAATATCTGAAAGTGGGTATGCGGGTCAAATCTAAAAGGATTTTTTACATAATCATTGCTTGGAAAAATAAATCCTACGTCAATCATTTTCTATGAAGAGGTATTGGCGCCCTGAATGAATGTGTTCCTGAAACAAATGGCTCTCCCTCCGAAATATAAGAACATGAAAGCAGAGGTCTTGCTCTGGATTCAGAAATATTTTCATAAGAGCCATGAATACAATGGCCATGCATCACCAGCAAAGAACCCTTGCCAACAATCAAATCAGTTTTTCTATCTTTATATAATTCAGGAACTTCAAGCGTATATCCTGCTTTATCATCTCTTGATTCTAGATAACTAGCTCTCTCTTCAAAAGGAAGCAGGGGCTCAACATGAGACCCTGGATAAATGAACATTGCTCCATTCTCTATGTCTGCATTCTCCAAAAAAAGATTTGTAGTTATATATTTTCCATTTGGACTTTTAGGATAAGCATTATCCTGGTGTGGAGTCCAGCCTTTGGCATACGGACTCTTTGGAGCTTTAAATAGCATTTGGCTCATTAGTCCGACAATCTTTTCACCTTGAAGTGCTTCAAGCAGATGAACAGACCTTTTGGCTTTCATGATTCTTCTTATCAATCTTGATGTCTCTCCAATTTGGTATCTTACATCCTGATTTATTTCATTCCAAAGCGCGATAGATATGTCTCCATCAATCTCTCTAGAAAGATAAATCTGATCTCGGATTTTTCTTGAAACTCTCGGATCTCTTTTTATCAGGAAGGGAATTCTATCAGGGTTTAAAATAGGGCCGTAGTCATTGTCAGCATGAAGTTTAATCTTATCTAAAATTAAATCAGATTCTTCAGAAAAAAAATCCTCAAGAATCAAGAACCCATTTTTATGATAATCTCTTATCTGCTCTTCAGACACACTATAATCTTTCTTTTCCAAAGAGGGTAAAATCTCCATACTCAAAGCAAGAGATATTATTTATAAACATTATTATACTCTCCTAATCAAGCCATTTTTTTCATATTCAAATTTCCTGCCGCGTTTTATCTCTCTCTCACCTTCTAATAATAACTCTCCACCCTCGCTCATATTTTTATATGCCTCATAAATTCTCTCTGCAACATATCCCATCTCCATCCCTTCGTCAAATTCAGGAACTGTTTTTATTCTCCCTGGATAAACACTAATAACTCTAATGTTCTTTTCTCTAGCTTCTAATCTTAGAACATTGTCAAAACCGCGCAGTCCCCATTTAGATGCAGAATGAACACTTCGATATTTTCTCGGCTCTAAACCAACACTTGAATTTATGTTTATTATCGTTCCTCCCCCCCTTTCTAAGAATATAGGATAAATTTTTCTTGTAAGTTTTATCACAGAAAGAAGATTGGTAAGTATATTATCTTCTATATACTCTTCACTTAATTGCTCAAACGGCAGTCCAGCGCACGGAATCGCCGCATTATTTATTAAAATAGAAAGCTCTTTAGACCTCGCTCTGTCGTATAATTCATTAATCGTTGTATACCCCCTTAAGTCTCCTTTTACTGCAGACACACTCGGACATTTTTTGAATAATTCTTCTCTTGCTTCGCTAATCTTATTCAAATCTCTTCCGTGAAGAATTATATCATAATTACTCTCAGCGAAAACCAAAGCTATAGCTTTCCCTAAACCATGACTTGATGCAGTTACAAGCGCACTTTCCATACACTTTTTCACTCTTCTTATTTTATAAGTAAATATATCATTCATTCAATATGTTAAAGAATACAAAACAGTTATAAACACTTCATTTATCAAGTTAATATGGCTCAAACAAGTATAAATGGACTGCAAAAAATCAGAGAGAATCATAAAAATGAAACAATAGTTTTCTGCTCTGGAACATTCGACTTAACTCATGCAGGTCATGTCTTATTCTTTGAAGAATGCAAGAAACAAGGGGATATTCTCGTTGTCGCAGTCAGTTGTGATAAAAACATGAAGACCTATAAAGGAGAAAACAGGCCTATAATTGGTGAGAAAGCAAGACTAAAATTAATAGACTCATTAAAGCCGGTTGATTATTGCTTGTTAGACCCTCCAATAGCAAGGAAAGACGATTTGCTCGCAGGACTTATTCCGATTTTTGAGAATTTAAGACCCAATAAGTGGGTAGTAAATGAAGACGCCTTCAATATCAGCGAATGGAAAAGATATTCCTCCAAATTTAATATAGAATTGGTAATTCTCCCGCGCTCAGCTCCCCCCGAATTTGAACAAATAAGCACAACAAAAATAATGGAAAAAATAAAGTCAATATGAAAAAACAATTATACGGACACGCTTCTCTTTTAATTGCCTTAAACAAAAAATCAGATATTATTTTAATGAGTATATATGATGAAGGTTATCCTTATGAAGCCTACCGCGGCTCAGCGCATTTCATCGGCGGCAATATTTCAAGAGAGGACAAAACGCCCCGTGATATTTTGCAAAGAGAGATACAAGAGGAGTTTGACAGTAAAATAAGCGCAGGGCAAAACAGCATTTCCGAGAGCGACATAAACCTCATAAGAGAAAATTTGCTTCTAAATACCCCTTATGCAGATTTTTTTGTCAGAGTTGAATTAATACCCAAGGGAGTTCCGCGCTCATACAACGGTATTCATAGCATCTATGTTTCAGAGTTAAGAGAAGATGTGCTAGAGTGTATATTGGAGAATTTAATAAAAGGAAAGAAAATAACAACAGAGGGATATCTCTCCGCATTCACGCCGGCGCAACTAGCCAAGCTGGGAGAATTTGCTGTTGCCCACGCAATGGCTCCGATTTTAGAGGATTTTCTTCAAACAAAATTGTTATATCCGGAGCAGGTAAAAGCAGAAAAGCTCGGATTGCCAAGACTCTCTATTGAAGATTACAGAAAAGATTATATCTATACAGATTCTTGTTTCAAATAGTATTTATTTCTCTATTGGAGCATAATCATACATATAAGCTCCTTTTTTATTGCACCACCATACAACTTCCCTGCACCAATCTTCCCAAGAATTCCATCGCTCTCTAGTTCTGTCTACTTTGTATTTTTTTTCTTCACAAACAAGCGGAATTTTATCAGTTAGAAGACCTGCTTTGTAAACCTCGAGCGTGTTAAAATCAGTATGAATTTCCAAATCAGAGTTGTTATAAGGCATTTTCATCAGCTCTCTATTTAATCTAACGGCTTCTGCAACAACTTGCCTGTCATGCTTGCTATTATATCCTCTCTCCTCTAATATTTCTGAGAAGAGGGATTTTGCTTCTCCATAAAAAGAATCCAACTTGTCTTCAGTCGCCAGCTTGATTAAACCAAACTCGTCTGTAGGCCACCACATATTAAGCCATTGTCTTGAATAAGTATATTCAGGCCCTCCTCTTTGCAGGCTTCTCGCTTGCTCGCTAAACAAATTGCTTAACTCTCCTATAATTGGTCTGTCAGCAGAGTCATCAGAAACAAAAGCAGCCACTACGTCGCTGTATTTCAAACTATATGCCGAATTGAGAACAACATTCGGTATTTGTAAAACTTTATTAAAATGCAGTAAGCCGGCCATATATCCGAAATTTCTCGTTCTTACCCAGTCTGTCTTAGGCATTGAGTTTGTTGCAACAACTAATTGTTGTTTTTCATAAACACCATCTTCCAGCTCTCCAAGGCTGCCATGAATATTAACAATGTCAGTTTCAACTGTGACCAGACCGTATTTGTTTCTGTATTCAGGATCATACATTACAGTATTTGGAAGGATTGAGAGATTATTAAACTGAATTCTGTTATGCTGCCCAAGCTCTATCAGAGTATTAACTCCTTCAACAAAACTTTCATAAGTTTCTTCAGGAAGCCCCAATATCAAGTCAGAGAAAGTTTTTTTGCCTTCTTCTGTGGCTCTTCTCTGATGATAAAGGTAAGTTTTTGTTCCAATATTTTTTCTGTCAACAGCCTCAAGAGTTTTTGGATTTAAAGATTGTATTGCAAGCAAAATCCCCTGGTCTAGGCCGCTTTCATAAAGAACTTTCTGGACTTCATAAGAATCTTCAGTTGAATTTTTTGTGTTTTGCACAGAAAATCTCTTTGGATAGCCGTATCTGTCCCTAACATGCGCGAATTGTTGCGCTATTTTCAGGTCTCTTCGCCCAAATTTTTCAGACGAGTACATTCCAAAGTTAGAGTCACAGCAGAAAATATATCCTATTTTATTTTTTCCAAACCATTCTATCTCCTGGAACAAGCGCTCCTCAAGACTAAATTCTGTCATTCTTTTTTTAGCCCCGCTTCTTCCGCCCCACGCACAAAAGTTACAGGGGAAAGGACATCCGCGATTTGTTTCAAAAAGGCCTATCCATTCATCCTCGTTGTTTGAGTCCATCAATCTGTTAAAGTATCCATTCAAGAAAGGAGAAGAAATTTCATTTAAATCTTCTATTCTTTTAGCTCTTTCTGTTTCAATAAATCTTCCATTCTCGTCAATAAATCCTGCAGAGGGCACTCTGTGCCAGGCCCTATCTGGATAGCTTTCCAGAAAAGCTGTAAAGGCCCTCTCTCCTTCTCCAGCGATAGCAATGTCAAACATTCTGTTCTTGCGCAAGAAGCCCTCAACATCCTCCTCGTGAATTTGATATCCTCCTGCTATCGTGATAATATCAGGATTTTCCTGCTTAAGGCGTTCTGCAATTCTTTTTGATATTTCAAAGTTCCAGACATATGTGCTGAAAGCAGCAACATCAGCCTCTCTCAGCTGCTCTACACACTCTTCAAGTGGAATTCTTTTGAATATAGGGCTTAAGAATTCAAAATCTTCAAAATTTTTCGCATGCTCGCTCGCATGAGAGTATAAATATCCGAGTGTTAAAGGAATATAACTCTGCCTGTTAAAGCTATTGTTTACCTGCGTCATTCCAACTTTTATTTTTTTTTCAGGTTTAGCAAGCTGAGCTCTTGGAGCAGTAAACTCTTTTATTTCAGTTCCATCAGCAATATCTAAAGAGAGAGCAGTCATTTTAATTATTCTAGGAATTTATAGGACTTTTTTATACTTTTTATATTAGAGATATACCAAGTCATAACTTCTTTTATTCCTTCTTCAAGAGACACTTCTGGTTTCCAGCCAAGAATTTCTCCCGCTCTTGAAATATCCATGACTCTTCTTTTATCTCCGGATGGTTTTGTTGTATCCCATACAATCTCAATTTTAGAGGGAGCATTTTTTTGTATTGTTTCAGCAAGCTCTTTTATAGTATACTCTCTTCCACCCGCGAGGTTCATAGGAAGATAAGCCCCAGGAGATTTCTCAAGAGCAAGCATCATTCCCCGCGCAACATCTCTCGAGTGAACAAAGTCTCTTATATCGCTGCCATCTCCCCAGATAACAAGAGGATTTTTTCCTTCCATAACATCTCTTGTTAAAGAAGCTATTACCATTGCATTTCCCTCTGCAAAGTTGTCATGAGGTCCGTATGTGCTTGCTGGCCTGACAATTGCGATTTTATTCCATCCTTCTTCGTGATATGCTTGGCACTCAAACTCTCCAACTCTTTTCGCCCAAGCAGGAAATTTATAGTTTTCAGACGGAGGGTTTTTCAAACCCTCATCCTCGTAGAATACTTCTGCCGGCGGATAAATTCCCACAGAACTTGAATATAAATATTTTTCAACACCTGAATCTCTTGCAGCCCTAATTAAATTAGCATCAAAAGCAATCATTGGGACCATAAAACGAGCAGGCGTTTCTTTAGCTGTTTTTACAGTGCCTTTAATGCACAGCAAATTAAACACATGCTCCATGCCCTTGCACACTTCTCTGCAGTTAGTATAATCTGTCAAGTCAGTTTGATAAAACTCAATTCCAGGTCTGGCTCTGCTCCTGTCGTCAAGAGAAGCAACTCTTACATTAGCCCCCTGCTCAACAAGCATGTCCACAAGAGGATTTCCTATCAAGCCTGTTCCACCAGCGACAAGAACATTTTTTCCTTTATAATAACTCATAAACTCTGAGATAAAATATCTTATATAAATATTTATATACTCCAACAAAAACAAGCTCTCATGATACTAAGAGAGTACGAAGAGTTGGACGTAATACGCAAAGGGCATTCTGAGGAAAAGATAGTCTATGCCTCAGGCACGTTTGATATAATGCACGTCGGGCACGTCTCTTTTTTTGAGCAATGCAGGAAACAGGGAGATATTCTAGTGGTGGGCGTTGCAGAAGACTCTGTAATACGTGAATATAAAGGACCAAAAAGGCCAGTGCAAAATGAGAGACAGCGCGCGAAAATGCTAGTCTCCTTAAAACCAGTTAATTATTGCTTCATAAACAAAAGTCATAATTTTTCAGAGTTAGATATAATCTTCTCTCATCTCAGGCCGGATTTTTATGTTATTAGCGAAGACGCACGCACAATTGAAGTGCAAAGGAAATATGCTGCTCAAAACAGAGTGGAATTAGTTATTTTAGACAAGCTGATGGAAGGAGACCTGAACATAAGCACAACACAATTGATTGAGAAAATAAAAGATCTCTAAAGGATTAATCTCTTCCTCAAAAGACTTGTTGTATTTTCATGCAGGGCATAGTTCGCGGCAAATATATTTTTATCATCGGCTCTCCATTCCCTATCTTCAAATAAAGGAGTGACTTTAGCTCCAGCTTCTTTGTTTATAATCGCTGCTGCAGCCATATCTTCTGGCTCAAGACCCATCGCCAAAAATGCCTGAATTCTCCCGCTAGCAGTCAAACACAAAGGTATAGAAGCGCACCCATGAGCAACTATGCAGGCAATTCCTTCGCTAGAACACAGAACTCTGTAAATAGATGCAAATTTCTCTCTTTCAGAATCTTTGCTGTTCTTTCCAGCACCAGAATCTGCAATTACATGATTTATGTTATTCTCTAAAGAAACCTGAATTTTCTCGCCATTGCAATATGCCCCCCAGCCCTTTTCTGCAACATATAATTCATCTCTTTTTGGGGCATACACAACTCCAAGAATCGGCTCTCTATTCTCCACCAAGGCAATGCAAACACCAAAATTATCATTTATTCCAAGAGTATAAGGTATTGTTCCATCAAGCGGGTCAACTATCCATTGCAATCCTGAATCAGCAAGCTTAGACTCTCTTTCTTCTGAATAAATACTCTCTCCGGGAAAATATTTCTTTATTGATTTGTATATCAGCTCGTCGCTTAGTTTGTCAACCTCAATGCTAAAATTATTTCTCGTATTCCATTCGAGATTGTGATTTTTCCTATAATGCTTCATGAGCAGTTTTCCAGCTTCTAAAGCTACAGAAGTTGCAAGAACCTTTCTACTCATGGTTCCTCACATCGATCCCATAAAACTCTCTAAGAATTCTCAAGTCGTTATAATTTATTTTGACACTATCAAGTTCACTAGAAGAGAAAAACGCAAACCCAATTCCCTCTCCAAGTCGCAGTTCAGAAACATCTCCTTCAAATCTGGATTTATAAATATGCCAATTTCCCTGTCTTACATCTTCTCCAATTCTATTATGATAAATATCTCTTTTAAACAATTCCAACTCTTTGGGTTCATATCTTATTTCTTCTATCAACTCTCTTTTCAACGCTTCCTCCGGCTCTTCATTTTCTCTAATACCTCCTCCAAACATGCACCATTCCCCGGGAAACCACTTATATCTCAAATCTTTCTTCTGCAACAAAACCTCATTTTCATCATTGAGAATTATAGCAACAACAGCGTCAATATTTTTTACTTCCATAAAATAACTGCACAAGTCCCTGTTTTTATATCTTTATGTTCTTTACAATATAAATCTTTAAAAGTAAATCCTTCTGATTATTTTTGATAGAAAATGAACTCTTCCGATACAAAACATTATAGTAATTTACCTTTATTTTCAAAAGAAGAAACTCTCGAAATGTTCAGAAGAATGTGTGATATTAGAAACTTCGAGTTGTATGTAAAACAAATTAATGATAAAGGATTAATAAAAGCCCCAATATACCTGTCACTTGGTCAGGAGTCTATTCCAGCGGCAGTTTCAATGATTTATAAAAACCCAGCAATATTTGCTCAGCATAGGTGCCATGGTTATTATATTTCTTACGGTGGAAATCTTGAAGAATTAGCTGACGAGTTGTTGCATAAGCCAACTGGTTGCTCCAGAGGAATGGGCGGTTCTGCTTCAATACAATCACCCAAAATAAGAATGTTCTGGCACGACGGGTTCATGGGCTCTAATGCGCCAATTGCAGTTGGTTATTCTGAAGCAAAAAAATATGAAAAAGTTCTCGCTGTAATGGGCGATGCAGCTGCAGAAGAAGACTATGTCATTGGAGGAGCAATACCCTGGGCAGCTTCGAAAAAACTGCCTGTTCTTTTTCTTATAGAGGACAATAATTTGTCAGTTATGACTCCTGTAGAAAAGCGGCGCTCTTGGAGAACAGCAAAAGTAGCTGAAGCTTATGGCCTGAACTCAGTAGAAATATCAGACGATCCCTGGGAAATTATGTATAATGTAAGGGAATTATCAAAAGATTTGCCAGCATTAATGAATATTCATACTAAACGAACAGTCTCGCATAATGGTTCTGACCTTATTAAAAATTCAGATTTAGATAGATTCAGTCTGACAAAGCAAGAGCTTGAAAAACTATCTCTAAAAAAAGAGGTAGAAGAAATAGAGAGAAGTTCAGAATCATTCATGTCCGATTTGTGGAAAAGGAGAACAGAGAATTAAAATGGGCGAGACATTAAGAAATACAATTTGCAGAATTTCACAAGAGCACATAGAAAAAAACAACGGCACAATTTTAGGAGAATGTTTAATCGACGGAGGAAGAGTAAGGGGAACTGTGCCTGATATACCAGAGCATCCAGGTATAATGGAATCTCCTATGTCTGATTTGGCAATAGGTTACGTGGCTTGTGGCCATGCTCTCGCAGGAAGAAAGCCAATATTAGTAGTGCGCTTTCAAGGATTTAATTGGTTCAATATTATAGGCTCAGCCAATTATGCAGCAAAATCAAAAGAGATGTCAGGAATTCCATGTCCAATTTTTATACGCTCAGTCGCAATGGACGGTGGCTTCGGACCAGTTGCCTCAGGCAGCCATTATGGCCTTATTTATAGAATGCCCGGCATAAAAATTGCCGCTCCTTCAACGCCAAAAGAATATGAATCTGTATGGAACAATTTTATTGAAACTAATGATCCTATTTACGTAAGCGAGCACAGAGCTACATGGGATATAGATTATGAACTCGAGGATAGTATAGAAAAAAAGGCAGATATCACAATTTTATCAATATCTTCAACAAGACTTAACGCTTTAAATGCAAAAAAAAGACTCTCTGATGAGGGTATAACAACCAATCTCATTCATCTACCCTGGATAAAACCACTTGATTTAAACAAAAAAAACGATTTAATTTTAGAATCTCTGCTTGATTCTAAATATGGCGGATTGGTTACAGAGGGAGACTATCCAGCAGCCGCAGCAAAAAATATAGCTTATGATTTAATGCATAAAACAGGAAAAAGGGTTTATGCTCTAGGTTTGGAAGAAAAAACAGCTGGTTTTGCTCCGCATTTAGATAATTTTCCAGCAACACCAGAAAGAATTTATAATAAAATTAAAGAGATAGTCTGTGAATAACAAAAAATATTTATAAGGAGTCCGCATTGCCGTATCATGAAAAAAGCATTAATCTTAACAGGAAAATTCGTGCAGGACCACGAGTTTATTTATCCATACTATAGGTTGCAAGAAGAAGGCTTCCAGGTTACAGTTGCAACAGAAGACGGAAAAGAAACAGTTGGAATTTTAGGAACAAAAATACCAGTAAGTTCATCTGTTGAAAACATAAACCCGGAAGACTACGACCTCTTGGTATTGCCAGGCGGAGCAAAAGCAATGGAATACATGAGACAGAACAAAGAGATTATAAAAATAATTTCAGATTGGAACACGAAGGGCAAGGTGATATCAGCAATATGCCATGCTTCCCAGTTGTTAATCTCAGCAAATATAGTGAGAGGAAGAAGACTAAGCGGATATTATAGCATTAAAGATGACATTAATAATGCCGGAGCAGAATACATAGATGCCCCATTTGTAACAGATGGAAATCTGATAACCTCCCCCCACTACAAGCATCTTGGTCCATGGATGAAAGAAACCTTCAGAGTTTTCACGGAAAAAAATGATTAAAACAATAACAAACTCAGAATTTGATAATGAAAAAATAGCAAAAATTCTTACGCCAATAGACGAGCAATTACAAAATTATGATTTTTCTAAAGTAGTTGTCAAGAAGCCCTGGGGCTACGAGTATCTCATGTATCAGAATAATAACCTCTCAATTTGGATACTTCATATCAAAAAAGAATTTTCAACTTCTATGCACTGCCATCTAAAGAAGAAAACAGCCTTGTTTGTTTTATACGGAGAGGTTGTTTGCACAACATTGCAGGATGGTTTAAAGCTGAATGAAGGAGACGGATTAATTTTAAGCAGGAAAGTCTTCCATTCAACACAAGCTCTGTCAGAAAACGGAGCAATTATAATGGAAGTTGAAGTGCCTTCAAGAAAAACAGATCTTCTAAGACTGTCAGATTCATACGGAAGAGAAGCAAAAGGATATGAGTCTGAAGATTACATCTCGTCAGATTTGTCAGAATTTTCCTATGTCTCATTCAGTGAAAGAGAGTTTGACATGATTAAGAAAATTAGAAACGCAGAAATTTGTCTAAAAAATTTCAATGAGGATGCGTCAATGAGAGATTACTTCAGCAAAGAAAAAAATGGAATCGGAGTTGTCTTGGAAGGAAAGTTAGTCAATGATTCTGACGGAAAATATTTTGAAATTGGAGATATTTTTCAGCTAAACGCTCTTAAAGAAATAGAAAACATGATTGTAATAGGAGCAACAACAATATTAAAAATAAACAAACCCTCTAATGAAAGCTATTCTATTTGATTACGACGGCGTTTTAGTAGACTCAATGGAGCACAATTACACTGCTTGGAAGCGTTCTTTTAATAGTTTCGGAGTTAATCTGGAAAGAGAAGATTATTTTCCACTTGAAGGAGCTCAGCTAAGGCAGGTCGCTGATTCTATTTCAAAAAAGTATAACAAAAAATTAGATCCAGAGAAAATAATAAGCTTAAAAGAAAAATTTTTCAAGGAAACTTACAGATTCGCGCTCTATTCAGGAGTTGAAGAGTTAATAATGGTTCTAAAAGAAAAACAAGTGCCTATGGCTATAGTTTCAGCAGCTCGCAGAGAGCGAATGCTTAGCACAACCCCTCTTTCTTTTTTAAAAAATTTTGATTCTATAATAACAGGAGATAAAACAGAGAAAGGAAAACCACATCCGGAGCCATATTTAAAAGCGATGTCAGAATTAAAAGTTTCTCCGATAGAATCAATAGTTGTGGAAAACGCGCCCCTCGGAGTGAAATCTGCAAAGCAAGCAGGAGCTTATTGTATTGCTGTATGCTCTACAATGGACAAGAAATTTTTGCTTGAAGCAGACGAAATAATAAACTCATTTAAGGAATTAAAAGAATTAGAAAAGATAAAGAATATTTTTCATTAGGCCCTATTTTTCGAATCCCAAACTCTGGCGCCATTTGATTCAAAGTTAAAATTAAGAATCTCTCCTCCAGAGTTTTTTAAAGCTCTTGTTAGCTGATTTCTCTTTATAGGAGAGTAAAAGAAAAGAAGGTACCCTCCGCCGCCAGATCCCAAGAGTCTTCCGCCATAAGCTCCATTCTTCAATCCTGCTTCATAAATGCCGTCTATATTGCTATTAGAGATAATTGGGCTTAGTCTCTTTTTATTGTGCCATGAAGCATTCAAAAGTCTGCCGACATTTTCTAATTCGTTTCTAAGAAGAGAATCTTTAATTTCAATAGCAATTTGCTTATGTTCGTTTTGTATATTTACAATATCTGCTTCATTATTTAAAAATCTCTCTTCCTGGGCTCTATGCTGGTCATCAGAAAAGCGGGACTTGCCGACAAAACACAATAACAAATGATTATTCAATTCATTTATGACTTCCTCCTTCAATTTCAATGGATAAATTATTGTTTTTTCTTTGTTAAACTCTATAAAATTAAATCCTCCGCTTACAGCAGCATACTGGTCCTGCCATCCTCCCTTTATTTTCAATTCCTCGCGCTCTGCCTTATAAGCTAACTCAGCAACCTTATAATCGTCATACTGAATTCCTTGTAAATAGCTAATCAAAGATACTAAAAGAACAGACAAGCTGGCAGAAGAACCTAAGCCAGTCCCAGGCAGGAGATCATTATGAAGATATAGCTCAAATCCAAAATCAGGATTCATTACTTTTATAGCTGCCTTTATCAAATCAAATTTTCCATCATAAGCAAGATCATTTATAGAGTTAGCTATTAATTCTTCTCCCAAGTCAGAATCTATATGTATCTTGGAGTCAGCTCTTTTTATTATTGTTCCATGGCAATATTTATTGATAGCTGCATTTATTACAACACCTCCGTGCTTTTCAAAAAAATTAGGCAAATCTGTCCCGCCTCCGGCAAATCCAATTCTCAAAGGAGATTTCCCCCTAATAACTGGAAATAATTCAGGTTTCACTTTCTCAACATAAAATTCAACATCCTTTATTATTCCATTATCATCAACTATCGGCAAATGCCTTAATCCTGCTCTAAGAATCTCAGAAATCTTATCTTCTTTGTCATTAATGCTGGCTACTTGAGGATCTCTTACCATGGCTTTATTCAGATCATCATCGAAATTACCTCCCTTAAGCATGTATTCTTTCATTAGCCTGTCATTAAATACTCCAAGAAGTTTTTTCTTCTCATCGCTAACAAGTATCAAGTCAACACCATTCTTAGAAATTCTTTTTATTGCCTCTCTGACACTATCACTTTCTTTTAATGTGATGCTATCAAGAAAATTCTGTTTGAATTGAAAATACGTTTCAGGCCGCCCTATATCAATAAAATATCCTTCGTGCTCATATCCCCATAAAAGCTTTTCTTTTAGGAGTTTTGGGAATATTTCTCTTTCTAAGGAGACATTTTTCTCAGGTTCTATATAGCTAAAAATCTCTGGCTCGAAAAGGTAAACCCCTGAATTAACCAGCGCTTCTCCCTCTCCTTTCTTTTCCATAAAATCAACTATCTTTCCTTCATTAATGGAAATTACTCCATAATTTCCTCCGTCTGAAGACTTTGTTATAGCAATGCTTGCTTTGCTTCTTTTAGACTTATGAAAATCAATGAACTCGTGCAAATTCAGGTTAGAGTAAGTATCTCCATTTAGCACAAGGAAGCTGTTGTCAATGTACCTTTCTGCTTTTTTTATTGCTCCTCCTGTTCCAAGAGGGATTTCTTCTTCAGAATAAGTTATATCTACTCCCCATCTTTGCCCATTGCCAAAATAAGACTTGATTTTATTCGCCATATGATGGACAGCAATTATTATCTCTCTTATTCCATTCTCCTTAAGAAAGCGTATTTGGTGCTCTAAAAACGGCTTTCCAGCAATAGAAGCCATTGGCTTTGGCACATCTGATACAACTGGTCTCAAGCGCGTTCCAAAACCACCTGCAAGAATTATAGCTTTCATTTTCTCTTTTTCAATAAAATTACTATGAAAATCCCATTTTAAAAAGATGTATATAGTATTTTGCCATTATTCTATTCTCTCGCTATAATATTTCTAACAGCATAAAGAAGGTTTTTTTCTTCATAATCAGGAGTACATTCGTATGCTCCATCTTCCCCCCTATAACCGGTATGCACAACTATTGTTTTGCACCCTGCTCTTTTTCCTGCTAAAATGTCTGAAGTTTTATCTCCGACCATAAAACATCTAGATATATCCTTAATATTAAGCTCTCTCTGCGCTTCAAAAATCATTCCGGGTTTGGGCTTTCTGCATTCACATTCTCTAGTATACTTAGGATTATCCCCAATATTTGGATGATGCGGGCAATAATATACTCTATCTAGTCTAGCCCCATTTTTTTCAAGAAGTTGCATAAGATACTTGCTCATTTCCTCAACTTCCGCAATACTGCACATTCCTCTTGCAACAACCGACTGGTTCGTAACAGCTACAACTCCAATTCTCTTTTCATTTAAAATTTTAATTGCTTCAGCAGAACCATTAATTAATTCTAAGTCATTCTCTCTGTGTAAATAATTCTTTTCCTTGCAGATTACCCCATCCCTGTCCAGAAAAACAATTCTCTCCATTTTAAATGTTTTTATAAGGGTTGTTCTTCAACAAAATAGAATATCCTTTAATCAGCTCTTTTATCCCATATTCAAGAGAATACTCCGGAATAAAACCAGTCCTCATAATTTTTTGGTTGGAAACAATATAATTCCTTTTGTCAGGATCTTCCCCAACTTCCATGTAGATTATTTCAAATTTCGGAATATATTTTTTTACAAGTTCAGCAAGTTCAGCTTTCGATAAATTTGCTTCTTCCAGACCAACATTATATGCATTGCTCTTCATAGACTCAAAGTTTTCAATGCAATGCTCAAACGCTCTGGCAACATCTTTGATATGAATAAAGTTTCTCTTGAAATCTTTTTCATAGATTACTATATATCCATCAGTCATTGCTTTATAAACAAAATCATTAACAAGCAGGTCATTTCTCATTCTCGGCGAGTTTCCGAATACTGTTGCAAGGCGTAGCGTAATTGCCGGCTTTTCAGAATTCAATAAGTGCTTCTCAGCAGCGCATTTAGTTTTTCCGTATATCGATATAGGTTCGAGCGGAGTTTCTTCAGTGCAGAACATCTCTCCAGATTTAGCTCCATAACCGCTGTTGGTATTCGGAAATATCAATAATTGCTCACTGCTTCTAATTTCATTAATCAAAAAAATAGCATCTCTATTGATAGACTCCGCGTCCATCGGCTTCAAATCACACGCAGGCATTCCAACAATAGCTGCAAGAGGAATAATAACATCAAATTTAGGAACCAGATTCTCAAGCAAGGTCCTGTTTCTAACATCACCATAAACAAACTCAAAATCTTGATGAGAAGCATATTGAAACAAGGATTTTTGACCGTAACTCAAGTTATCCAGGCAAGTTACTTTATATCCTTTTTCTAGAAAATGCCCAATAAGAACACTGCCCAGATACCCTGCCCCGCCAGTTATCAATATGCTCTTTTTATACATCAAACTTACTCTTAAATGATATTTATAAAGAATATGTTTGTTTACTATATGCGATATTTCTTTGCTTCATTTCTGCAATAATCCAGCAGATATTGAATTGTTTCTTCAAAGCTATATTTTGGCTTCCATCCTGTTTCTTTTTCAAATTTTGAGGTATCAACTACCTGAAGTACAGAATCACTAATTCTAAGCAGTTTCGGATCTAATCTTGAAGGTATCTCAGTTTTTGCAAGACTCTTAAGTAAATCTAGAAACTCTCCGACAGTTTTAACAGTTTTCCCGGATATATTATAAATCTCTCCAGTCCGGCACTTGTTTAATGCAGTCCAATATGCATCGACTGAGTCTCTAACATCTATTAATGTCCTGGTAGATTTCAAATTTCCATGCAGAAGTTCTTTTTGCAGCCCCTCCTCAATTCTCGCAACCTGCATTGCAAACGAAGTAGAAAATAAATCCTTCCTTCTAGGATTAATATAAGAAAACATTCTTGTTACAATATTTTTCATACCATAACTTTTAAAATATATATAAGCTAATTTTTCTTGATATAATTTTGAAGCAGCATAAGGATTAACAGGATTAGTCTGATGATTTTCTGTTATCGGCATTTGCTCCTGAGGAATTTGCCCATAAACTTCCGGCGTGCTGGTTATCAAAATATAAGGGTCTATTTCTGCCTGCCTTACTGCCTCAAATAGATTCGCACTGCTCATAATATTATTATAAGTTACAAAAAGAGGCATATCAAAAGAGCCCTTTACTTCTGCATAAGAGGCTAAATGAAAAATTCCGTCCGGCTTGACAATCTTTAATATCTTTAAAATAGAGCTGAAGTCATTCATATCGCATCTATGGAGAACTACTTTATCTGCAATGCCTTTAATATTCTCGCTGGGAAGAGTTCCATAGCTTCTGCTTATTCCATGAACTTCCACTTCAGGGTGATTATTAACAATGTACTCTGCCAGTTGGCTTCCGCCAGTGCCAGTAAGACCTGTTATAAGAATTCTTTTTATATTCCTCTCAGGTTCCATGACAGAAAGCCCATTTCAAATTTTATAAGTATATATATATTCTAGAATAATAATACTTTTTAACTCCGCAAAATGATGGTTGAAATGAATAAAATTCTTATAACCGGTGCATCCGGAAGAATAGGAAAAGGAGTATTAGAAAACCTAGATTATTTATTTGATTCGTCTGCCAAAATAGATTTGTTGCAAAACAAAAACCCGATTCAACTGGGAAGCTCAAGACACAACTGTGAAATAATTAATAATCTTTCTAAAAATAAGTATCATTTTGCCTTACATCTAGCTGCAAATGCAGATGCAGCTTATTGTGCAAAACCGGAGAATAGAGCGGTTGTTTGGGAAGCAAATGTTGGATTAACTGGAAGAGTTTGCGATGTCGCAGACAATGTTATATTTGTCTCTACAGACCAAGTTACCGGCAGCACACCATTAAACGAAGGATTGTGCGAGTATGATGCTCCAAATCCTTGCAGTATTTATGGGAAAAGTAAGTTAGATGGAGAGAAAGTCGTCCTTGAGAATGAAGGAAATGTTGTAAGAATCGGAACTATGCTCGGGGTTAGTAACAGATTAGTAGATCATGCAGTTGAGGTTATATTAGGAAGAAGCAAATTAGAATTTTTTACAAACGATTATTTAAGACCTACTTCTCTTGCGGATTTTTTAGAAACTCTAAAAGCAGTGGTAGCATCCGGAGCGAAACAAAGAATATATCACGCAGAATGCAGAGGAAAAATTTTCTCAAGATACGAAATAGCAGACAGAGTTTTACAAGAATGTCTGGAAAGAAATTTGCCTGTCCACGTTAAAGAAGTTATTGGCTGTGAAAATGAAAATCCCAGAAGACTTGTTTTGAACACTGAATGCACTGAAAAAGAGCTTGCTCTGCACTTTAGCGATTCTGAGCAGGCATTAGACAAACATATCAAGAAGAAGATTGCACAATTATAACAACAATTTTTATAAACTACAATTAATCTCTTTATTTATGAGAATCGAGTTCGGCGAATTAAAAATTGGTGAGAAGGCAAAACAGAATTTATTGCATGTTATTGAAACAAATTGGGCGTCTGGCGGGCCCAAAGTAAAAAAATTCGAGGAGGAGTGGGGGAAACTTTTTGAATACAAGCACAGCGTTGCTATGAGTTCTGGAACTGATGCAGATATAAACGCTTGTGCTGCCCTCTATGATTTTGGAGCGCAGAGAGGAGACGAAATAATTCTGCCCGCGCTCTCATTTATTGCAACTGCAAATGCTGTTCTTGCAGCAGGTTTCAAGCCAGTTTTTGTTGATATAGAAAAGCATACATTAAACATAAATCCAGAGAAAATAGAGAAGAGCATAACTCCAAAAACAAAGGCAATAATTGTCGTTCACACAATGGGAAAGCCGTGCAAAATGGATGTCATAAGCAATTTGGCTAAAAAGCATAATTTGATAGTTATAGAAGATTCCTGCGAGGCGCATGGAGCAAAATACAAAGGAAAATTCATCGGGCACTGGGGCGACATGGCAGCATTCAGTTTTTATGCAGCACATTTAATTTGCAGTGGAGAAGGAGGAATGGTATCAACAAACAGCGAGCGCATAGCAAACATTCTCAAATCCACTAGAAGTCACGGAAGAGAAGGTCTTTACTTTGATCACATCCGTTTCGGATTAAACTCAAAAATGAATGACTTGGAAGCATCTCTAGGTCTGGAAGGCGTAGGGCAATTCTGGGAGACTTTTAATAAAAGAAAAGAAAATCTCTACTATCTCTTGAATAAACTGAAAGACTTAGAAAACTTTGCATGGTTTAATCTGGAAGAAGAAGGGGAGATAGTCTCCCCGCATGCTTTTAGTATAACACTAAAAGACCCGAAGTACAATTACAAAGCACTCTACCAGTATTTAGAAAACAATTCAATAATGTGCAAGAGAAACTTTGGCTCAATACCAACACAGCACAAAGCGTTCGCTTTCTTAGGCCACAAATTAGGAGAATTTCCAGAAGCAGAATACGTCGGGGATAACGGGCTTCATTTCGGAATTCATCAATACTTATCTAAAGACGACTTAGATTACATATCAATTACTATTCATAATTATTTCGAGAATGAAATTTGGAAGAAAAACCAATGACAGGAAAAACTGTGCTTTTCGGAGGAAGCGGTTTTCTCGGGCCAATTATCCTAGAAAAATATCCTGAAATACTCTCGCTTGGAAGAAGCCAGATTCCTAAAAATCTGAAAAACAAGCACATTAATATAAATATCGAAGATTTATCCTCACTTGACAATTTAGATTTTGATAGAGTTATTTTCCTTATAGGAAATTCTAATCATCACCAAATAAACAAAGGAGGAACAATGGGGATAGATTACAATGTTCTCCCATTGAAAAAAGCCTTAGACTACCTGAAAAAAAGAATTGTTAAAGAAAATAAATCAATCAAAAAATTTATCGCCTTTAGCGGGGCTTTAGTCTATGATTGGGATAAAATAAAACTCCCAGTCAATGAAACTCAGCCGATTAATCCCTATAAAAATGACTATTTGTTCAGCAAATACATGGCTGAAGAATTAACTAAGTGCTATCCTGAAATTCCAATTATAAATATAAGGCTTTGTAATATATACGGTCCAACTAAATTAATCAGGCCAGATTTTGTCCCAACCTTAATCCAAAACACTCTCTCGCCAAATCAGGCAGAAGTATGGAGCACAAAGCCCGAAAGAGACTTCATATATGCAAAAGACGCAGCAGAGGCCATAGTCTTGTTGTTGGAAGCAGATTACACAGGATTAATCAATTTAGGCACAGGAACAATGCGCTCTTGTGGAGAAGTTGTAAAAATAATAGAAAAATTATCTGGAAAAAAAGCAAAAGACCTTGACGTTCCAGTAAGCGGGCAGATGAAATTTGTAGCTGATAATTCCCTGCTCAGAAAATTGACAGGATGGGTTCCAAAATATAGTTTAGAAGAGGGTTTAACAGAAACCTATAACACTATGAAAGAATATGCAGAAGAGTGTAAATGGTGGGAAAAAAAGGAAAATTAAGTTTTGAAGAAATATCAAGATTGCTTAGATCTCAGACAATAATGCTTTCCTTATGGGGCTGTGAAGACAAGAAGTCTTGGGGTTATCAATGGTATCTTGCTCTAAAAAAAATATTTGGAGAGGTGATTTTATTTGACCCGAGAGCTAAGAGGATTGAACATGGCCCTGAATTAATGAAAGAAAATCTCCTGAATACAATCTCGGAAAAAAAGCCGGATTATTTTTTATTTTTGATAGAATCCAGCAGTTTAAACATAGAGACAATAGAAGAAATAAACAAACTATCTCCAAAAACAAAAACAATAGTTAATTTTGGGGATGATGATATCAATTTCGAAGAGCGCTCAAGATACTATGCTTTATTTGTAGATTACTGCCTGTTGGGGCAGCCGAACTATAAGAAGAGTTACATTAAAGACGGATTAAATAAGGTTTTTCCATTTAATGGAGTAAATACAGAAGATTTCAGACCATTAAAATTAGAAAAAAAATATGATGTTTCTTTTATTGGACAGCCTCTGGAATCAAGAATAAAGCTTCTCTCTTTTTTGATAAAAAACAAAGTGAAAGTTAATATTTGGGGGCGCGGCTGGGATAAATATCCGGAATTTAAGGAATTTTATCACGGTCCTCTAAGCCCCGAGGATTTTGTTAGGACAATAAATCAATCCAAAATAAATCTCAGCTTTACAAGAAACCAATATGGTGCGCCTCATTTTACAGGGCGTTTGTTTGAATTTGCAGCCTGCAGAGCATTTCAGCTCACAGACTACTTTCCAGAGCTCAATATTCATCTGAAAGAAAATAAAGAGATAGTAATGTTCAAGGACGAGAGAGACCTTTTAAATAAAACAAACTATTATCTGAAAAATGAAAAGGAAAGAGAGAAAATAGCCAAAAACTCCCTATCCAAATCAAAAAAACATGATTTTGTCTATCTATTCAGGAAAATATTCGGAGAGCTTTCAAAAGAGAAAAAATTTGTAAGAAAAGCGTTGCCGAAAATAAATGCGAAAGAAGGAAGCATATCAGAATCAGACCTCAAAGACATAAGCTCTCTAAAAGAAAAGATAAAATATTATGATTATATCTTCTTCTCAGGCAGGAAAGTTATAGAATCAAAATACAGAAAATATCTTCAGATTTATTCTCTTGAGAAAACAAAGAAAGACATAAGTTGTTGCAGTTATTTCATATATTCAAAGTATCTTGGGAATTACATGAAGTTAAATCTTTTTAGAGGATTTGAGCGTTTGGGAGAAGAGCGTTTTAACGGGCTGCTTAATCTGAATCAGTTCGCTGTAAGAAAAGATTATCTGCTCTCTAATATAGATAAATTCAGAAAAGCTGCAGAAACAGGAGTTATAGATTTTATTAGCAAGTCAAATACCTCTTTGATAAAAATCCCTCTGGTTCAGATTGTGAAACCTACAAACTTTAACGAGCAGAATATAAAAAAACTTGACAAAACAAGCTTAAACAATGCTTTTCAAATGGAATTTACTTTCAAACTCCATTCTCTTCTTTATCAAAAAAAGATATTTTTTGACTCTTATATATACAAGCTGATAATTTCTTCTTTAATAAAAAGAAGAAAGTTTATTCTCAATATAATTTATGAGCTGGGAAAAGAGAATCTAAGAAATCATGGAAGCTAGTCACCAAGAGCAGATTTATACCTCTCTGTCATATCTTTTTCATCAAACAATCTCACAGCCAATTCCCTTGCCTTCTTGTTGAATCTCGCTGTTTTTAATATTTTTTCAATATCTCTTTTTTTCAATTCATTCGAATCATTTGAATAAACAAGACCACATTCATTATCTTTGACGTAGTCAGCAAGCCCCATATTATCTGAGCATACAATAGCCGCTCCGCTTGCTAATCCTTCAATAGCACTAAGTGGCATATCGGGAGAGTCTTTATACAGTAAGGGGACAACCTTCGCTCTAGACATTATCCTAGACATCTCACCATTCGTGAGAGTTTTCCCAATAACATTCTTCCCTCCTAATTGAGATGAAATAAATCTTGCTGCTTCTTCACTTCTCGTTATTATTTTATATTTTACATTCTTGTTTTCTTTAAGATAATATAAAATCTTGTCTATTCCTCTTTCATGAAATAAACTGACTAAATAAGGAACGCTCGGAATTACAATAAGATTATCCTTTTTCCCAGGCTTAAATACATTCAAGTTTACTCCAGGATGTATAAGAATTATCTCGCTTTTCGGGAAGCTATTCTTTATGAATTTCAGCATTCTATTGCTCTGGCATATTATCACATCACAATATCTCAAAGCAGAATAGTCTTTGTCATATCCTGAAATCACGCTAAAATAAATTTTAAATCTTAGAATTTTCAGATATTTAAATAAAAAATAATGATATGAGCTATGAACAGTCCAGAAACTAGCAATTTTATTATATCCTTTAATCCTAAGAAAAGCAAAATAAAATGGCAGAATTAATGACTGAAAAGCAATTCTAATTATCCTGTTTTTCGATAATTTAGGAACAATAATTGTATCTTTTCTCTCCTCTCTAATCTTCCTGTTTTCTATAGACAGAACCATTGAATCCTTAAAAGATGGTTTCAGGCTCCTGACAATTTTTGAGGCTAATTCACTAGGTTCATTATGCAAATCACTGCCGAAAAAGATTATTTT
>ERZ1292623.268-Hain-H51-01um-R1-268-length-58146-cov-12_pt1 | contig 58146 bp, 47 predicted proteins | sample MGYA00564398_ERZ1292623 | MGnify/ENA primary metagenome ERZ1292623 (study PRJEB36523, sample SAMEA6512633) | groundwater metagenome | collected 2019-01-07 | study: AquaDiva: Metagenomics assemblies of 32 groundwater samples
GCGGCAGCGATCATCTGCGCGCGCTTCGTGGATCGGTGGTGTTAGCCAGTCTAAGCCCCGATGAACTCCTCCAACTTCGCATCGAGCGCTGCCAGCCATTGGCGGCGCTCTGCGTCGTACCTGTAGAGGTTGTAGTCGCCGGCCACGCCAGGGAGGACGTGGCCAAGGATCGCCTCTCCAACCTCATGTGGACAGCCCATCGACGCAAGGATGGTGCGCCCCGTCCGGCGAAGATCATGCGGTGACCAATGCGTCACGGTCAGCCGCGCCCGCTTGTGCTCGGGCTTCGTCTTGCTGTAGGGCTGCAGATAGTGCACCTTGGTCTGCATGTAGGCCTGGGTCTGCCCTTTCAGCACCCCATCCCGCCCGATGCTCGGGAACAGCCATTGCCCCTCATTCGCCAGCAGACGTCGCACGATCTGCTCGGCCCGACCGAACAAAGGCACACGCAGGTCATGTGCGACCTCAACGTGTCGAATCTTCATTGCCTCCTTGGGCACGGTCCACCAAAGCACACCCCCCTCTTCCGACAAATGCTTCTTCTGCATCTGGCAGATCTCCCCGCCACGCGTGCATGTCCACAGCTGCAGCGTCAGGAAATCCCGAACCTGCTGGCTGAACATCGACAGCTCGCCACCGATCAGCGTCTTGATTTCCGCACCGCTCAGCACACGCTTGCTGGTGCCCTTGTGCTTGCCATCGCGCACTGCGCCTTTGCTGCGGAGCTTGTGGGACGTGCGTTCCGCCCACCAGTTCGGCAGACCATCAGGGATCTTCCCCGACTCCAACCCTACGCGCCACGCGGCCGCCATCTCCGTCTTCACGGACTTGGCCAGCACGGGGCGGTCGGCCAGGCCTTCAATGACGTCGTACACGAAAGAGCGCCCCACCTCGGCCACGGATGTCGACTCGCGTCCCGATATCGCATTGCGCAGCCGCTGCTCTATGTTGCGGGCGCCCTTGGCCTCACGATTGACCCTGAGATACCGTGCGGCATAGTCGTCAACCAGCATGCTCAGTGTGTAAACCTGTGCAACCGGTTGCGCCACTGCCTTGCGCGCCAGCTTGCGCTCGTCTGCAGGATCCCGCCCCTGTTCACGCAAGTCCCGTGCTGCCTGCCATTCGGCTGCGGCCTGAGCAGGAGACATGGCCGGCCACTGCCCAAGCTTCACCTGCTTGAGCTTTGCCGAATCCGCCAAGCTTCTGTAACGATAGGTCCATGATTTCGTACTGGCCGAGGCCTCGAGCCTCAGGCCCGGACAACCTTGTACGACAATGTGTTCGCCCTGCTTTAGGGCCTTGGCTGCACGCGCGTCAAAGAACATCTGAAGCTATACCTTGAGTGCCGGAAAAACCTACACAAAACCTATACCGAGCGGTGAAGTGTAGACGAGTCCAGGCAAGTGCAGATGAAGCACAAAGGTAAGCGCACGAATGGAATAAATCATTTGCCGACAACCTCTTGCGCGGCAACCCGGAGATAAATCAAAGGCTTATGAGAGATTCACAGGCAATGAACATCATCATTCTTGACGACTACCAGGACGCCGTACGCAAGCTGGACTGTGCGCGGCTGCTGGAGCCGTTCAACGCCAAGGTCTTCACCAATACCGTCAAGGGTGTGGGCCAGTTGTCGGTGCGGTTGCGCGATGCGGACATCATCGTGCTGATCCGCGAACGCACGCAGATCAGCCGGCAGTTGCTGGAAAAACTCCCGCGCCTGAAGCTGATCGCGCAGACCGGCAAGGCCGGCGCCCATATCGATGTGCAGGCCTGCACCGACCAGGGCGTTGCGATTGCCGAGGGCGTGGGCTCGCCCATCGCACCGGCCGAGCTGACCTGGTCGCTGATCATGGCGGCCACGCGGCGGCTGCCGCAGTACATCGCCAACCTCAAGCACGGCGCATGGCAGCAATCGGGGTTCAAGGCGGCGTCCATGCCCGCCAATTTCGGGCTGGGCAGCGTGCTGCACGGGCGCACGCTGGGCATCTGGGGGTATGGCCGCATTGGCAGGCTGGTGGCCCACTATGGCCATGCCTTCGGCATGAAGGTTCTGGTCTGGGGCAGCGAGTCCTCGCGCCAGAAGGCCCAGGCCGACGGCTTTTCGGCCGCTGCTTCGCGCGAGGATTTCTTTGCCGAATCCGATGTGCTGTCCATGCATCTTCGCCTGCATGAGGCCACACGCGGCATCGTCACGGCGCAGGATCTGGCGCGCATGAGACCCACAGCCCTGTTCGTGAACACCTCGCGCGCCGAACTGGTGGAGGCCGATGCGCTGCTGGGCGCGCTCAACCGTGGCCGCCCCGGCCTGGCGGCCGTGGATGTCTTCGAGAGCGAGCCCATTCTCCAGGGCCACGCACTGCTGCGGCTGGAGAACTGCATCTGCACGCCGCACATCGGCTATGTGGAGCAAGACAGCTATGAGCTGTATTTCCGCGCCGCCTTCGACAATGTGGTGAACTTCGCTGCAGGCCAGCCCAGCAACATCCTCAATCCCGAGGTGTTCTCAGGCCCGGCACGCGCAGGCTGAAGGCCGGGTCAGGCGGGCACCTCGCCCTTCACCCGCCTACCCGATCACGGATCAACGCCCCCCGCCCTGTACAGCATCGCCGCGTGCGGCACTCGCCCGGTGGGCCAGTTCGTCGGCCACGGCCTCGTAGACGGCTTGGCGCACCACCGACTCCACCTCTTCGCGCAGGCGCACGACGATGGATCGCGTCTGCTGCTGCACCACCGTGGCGATGGCATCGCGCAGGCGCTGGTCCAGCACCAGGTCCACGCGCTGCATGAGGCGATGGACCAGATACTCCTCGGTGACCTGCTGCGCGTGGCTGTCCCAGATGGACTCCATGGTGGGCAATGCACAGGCGGGTGATGCCCCAGGTGCCGCAGATGCCGGATCCGGCTCGACCCCTTGCGTGGCAGCGTCGGCCTGCACCACCGGCGCGGCAGGAATAACGTCCTCGATCGGTGCGGCCGGGGCCACCTCTGGCACATCGGCCGGTTCGGCAACTTCGGCCACTTCGAGCAGACGGCTCTCCTGGGCCAGCTGCATTTCCACGGACGGCGCACTGGGCGGCAGATAGTCGGAATGCACGGGCTGCACTGCAGGCCGCGGGCCCTGCCCAGGCGGCGCAGGCTCGGCGACCATGGACCGCTGGGGTTGCAGATCCAGGGGCAGCGGCGGCAGGGACGCGGGCATGGAAACCAGGCCGCGGCGTGGCGCAAGCATGCCTTCGCTCGCCCAGGAATCGGTCTCGCCGCTGTGCGGCAGTTCGGACGCAGCGACAGCAGGCGGTTCTGCCACCGGCGACTGCACTGCATCGACCGGCACGACATCGGTGAGCGTGGGAACAAAGCGTGGCGGGGTTTTGGAGGGAGCACTCATGGCTTACTCCTTGAGGACCAGGTCATGGCGCTTGATGGAAATCCCCCGCGCCACGTAATGCTTCCAGCGCTGCCGGGCCAGATGCCGGTCTTCCTCATCGGTGGCAGACACCACTTCAACGACACGCGCAAAGCGCTCGAATCCTTCTGGCACATCGCCGCCCAGATTGACCAGCATGTCGTGGTGCGGCGCGCTGTCCAGCCGCTCCAGCAGCACAATGGGCGAGAAGGCCACAATGCCGGCCCCATCGCCTTCGACGGCGTGGGCAAGGAAATCGGTGGGCGAGACACTCCAGAGCCTGGGCGACAAGGTCTTGAGCGACGCGGAAGATCCCAGCACCACCAGTTGCGTGCGATGCCGCAGTGCCTTGCGCGCAAGACGGCACACATAGGCCAACTTGTCGGGCGCGTTGAAATGGAACGCCACTTCAGTCAAGCGACGCTCCTTTCGCGCAGGCCCGTGCGGATGGGGACGATGCCATCAGGCCTGCTCCGGCTGGACTGCTGCGGCTGCCTTGCGGCGGCTGGCAGAGCCGGCCTTGGGCGCCGCAACCGACTTGGGCGCGCCGGCCCTGGATGGCGCCTTGCCGGCATCGACGCTGGCCAGCAGGTAGTGCAGCAGCAGGCCCACGGGGCGGCCCGTGCCGCCCTTGGCGGCGCCGCTCTTCCAGGCCGTGCCGGCGATGTCCAGATGAGCCCAGGGAATGTCTCCCACGAAGCGCTGCAGGAACTTGGCCGCCGTGACTGCGCCACCTGCGCGGCCTGCCACATTGCCCATGTCGGCGAAATTGCTCTTGAGGCCTTCGCCATACTCCTCGTCCAGCGGCATGCGCCAGCACGGGTCGAGCGCGGCATCGCCCGCCTGCTCCAGCGCACGGGCCAGCTCGTCGCTGGGCGAAAACATGCCGCTGCGCAGCCCGCCCAGGGCGATGACGCAGGCACCGGTCAGCGTGGCGATGTCCACCATGGCGCGGGGCTTGAAGCGGGCGGCGTAGGTCAGCGCATCGCAGAGCACGAGGCGGCCTTCGGCATCGGTGTTGAGGATTTCTATGGTCTGGCCACTCATGCTGGTGACCACGTCGCCCGGCTTGACGGCTGCGCCTCCGGGCATGTTCTCGGAGGCCGGAATGAGCCCGACCACGTTGATGGCCGGCTGCAGCTGGGCCAGCGCCTGGAACACGCCCAGCACGCTGGCGGCACCGCCCATGTCGAACTTCATCTCGTCCATTTCGGCGGCAGGCTTGAGCGAGATGCCGCCGGTATCGAAGGTAATGCCCTTGCCCACCAGCACCACGGGCGCGGCGCCCTTGGCGCCGCCGTTGTAGTGCAGCTCGATGAAGCGCAGCGGCTGCTCCGACCCCTGGGCCACGGCCATGAAGGCGCCCATGCCGAGCTTGGCGACTTCGGCGGGGCCGTGGATCTTGCAGCTGATGCCGGGCAGCTTGGCCAGGGCACGGGCTGCGTCGGCCAGCAGCATGGGAGTGGCGTGGTTGGCCGGGCGATTGGCCCATTCGCGCGCCAGGGCCATGCCTTCGGCCTGGGCCACGGCGATCTTGAAAGCGGCGGCGATGCCGCCCTTGTCCCCGCCCTTGTCGCCGGACTTGCCGGACGCGGCACTGGCGCCCGTCGCCGCGATCACCAGCTTCTTGAGCGCCACAGGCTTGGCCTGGGGCTTGGTGTGGGTATAGCTATAGCAGGCATCGGCCGCTGCCACCACCGCTGCTGCAACAGCGCCACCCGTGACCTCGAAGCCGAAGCACAGCACGGCCTTGCCAACGCCGCTTGCCTTGAGGGCCGAGCCTGCGCCTGCCACGGCCTGGCGCACGTCGCGGGCCGAGCCGCTGCCCGCGCCCAGCAGCACGACGCGGCGGGCGGCCACGGCCGGCAGGCCGTACAGTGCCAACTGCTTGCCGGCTGCCGTTTCGAAATCTCCGGCCTTGACCGCGTGAGCGACCAGGGTGGACAGCGCGTCGCTGCCCGTGGCCGTGGCTTCGGTCACCAGCACCAACAACAGGTCACACTTTTCACGTACTGCAGCGGCAGTCGTCAACGGCTTCAGTTCAAAGTTCATAATCGGCGTTTTCCTTTCAGCCAATGTTATTCGATTCATCCATACGCAAAGAGCTGGCCCGCAGCTTCGGTGCCACGGTCGTGGTGCTGATCACGGTCGTCATGACCATGATGCTGATCCGCACGCTGGGTCAGGCTTACAAGGGCAATGTCAGCCCTTCCGACGTTCTGCTGGTCATGGGGTATACGGTGCTTGGCCAGTTGCCCACCATCCTGGGCCTGGGACTTTTCGTGGCCGTGGTCGGTTCACTGTCGCGCATGTACCGCGACAGCGAGATGGTGATCTGGTTCGCCGCAGGCCAGGGGCTGGCCAGCCTGCTGCGCCCGCTGCTGCGCTTTGCCTGGCCGGTGCTGGCCGTGATCGCCGTGCTGGGCCTGGGCATCCTGCCCTGGGCCAATCAGCAGATCGAGCAGATCAAGACCCAGTTCGAGCAGCGCAGCGACATCGACCGCATCGCTCCCGGTGAGTTCCAGGAGTCTGCCGGCGGCTCGCGCGTGTTCTTCATCGACAAGGACGTGCCCAGCGCCACCGCTGCCAACAATGTGTTCATCGTGGCCAATGAGCGCGGGCGCGAGTCCGTGACCTCGGCGCGCGGGGCGCGGCTGGAAGTGGTCAAGGGCGAACGCATGGCCGTGCTGACCGACGGCCAGCGCATGGAGACGCAGACCAGCGACGGCTCGGTGAAGATCAGCGAGTTCAAGGAATACGGCACGCAGCTCGGCAGCGGCAACAATCTGGCCGCCGCCGAGGAAATGGCCGCGCGCAGCACGTACACGCATGAGCTGCTGCCGCGCACCGAACCCATCTACCGCGCCGAACTGGGCTGGCGCATAGGCCTGCCTCTGGCGGCGCTGAACTTCGTGATCCTGGGCCTGGCCGTGGCCAGCGTGAACCCGCGTGCCGGTGGCAGCGGCAGCCTCATGCTCGCGCTGTTCGCCTTCATCGTGTACTACAACCTCATGACGCTGGGCGAGAACTGGGTGGCCTCGGGCAAGCTGAGCATGCCCGCCATGACGGCCCTGCTGCACGGCGGCACGTTGCTGCTGGCGCTGCTGGTGCTGCTGGTGCGGCACAGGCGCTGGTCGCCGCGCGATCTGTGGCGCAGGCCCTGCAAGCCGACTGCCCTGGACGACGCGAAGGCGGTGCCATGATGAGAGTTCTGAGAAACCTGCTGTACCGCGACATCATCGCGGCCGTCGGCTATGTGACGCTGGCCTTCCTGGCGCTGTTCTTCTTCTTCGATCTGGTCGATGAGCTGCGATGGGTCGGGCGCGGCGGCGACAACGGCTACAAGATCACGCACGCGCTGCTTTTCGTGGTGCTGCGCATTCCCAGCCACCTGTACGAGCTGATGCCCATCACCGTGCTGATCGGCACCATCTACGTGATGGCGCGCTTTGCCCAGAGCTCGGAATTCACCATCATGCGCACCAGCGGCATGGGCCCCTGGCTGGCGCTGCGCACGCTGATGGTGCTGGGCCTGGGCTTTGTGCTGGTCACCTTCGGCACCGGCGACTACCTGGCACCTGCGGCCGAGAACGCGGGCCAGAACATACGCGCCATCCACCTGGCCCAGCTGTCACGCGGGGCCACGGGTGCCTGGCTCAAGGAGCGCCAGGGCGATCATTCCATTGCCATCAACGTGCGTGCCATTCGCGGGCCCGGCGATTTCTCGAATGTGCGCATCTTCGACTTTGACGGCCAGGGCCGCATCTCTGCCCAGATCCATGCGGAATCGGCGCAGGTGAGCGAAGACGGAGAATCCTGGATGCTCCAGGGCGTGCAGGCCAGCCGCCTGACGGCCAAGCCCGACGGCGGCATGGTGCTGCAGCGCGAGAAAGAAGACAGCATGAACTGGAAGACGGGCATCAGCGCCGAGATGGTCTCGGCCGCTTTGCTCAAGCCCGATCGCATGTCCACCATCTCGCTGTTCCAGTATGTGCGCCACCTGGAAGCCAACGGCCAGGCTGCGCAGAAGTACGAGATCGAGTTCTGGCGCAAGGTCTTCTACCCGATGAGCTGCCTGGTGATGGTGGTGCTGGCCCTGCCTTTCGCCTACCTGCATTTCCGCTCGGGCGGCATCGCGGCCTATGTGTTCGGCGGCGTCATGGCCGGCATCAGCTTCTTCCTGCTGAACAACGTGTTCGGCTACATCGGCACGCTGCAGACCTGGTCGCCCTGGCTGACTGCTGCGGCGCCGGGCCTGCTCTACAGCCTTCTTTCATTGACGGCCTTCACCTGGCTGGTGCTGCGCCGCTAGGACCGTTGCCATGCAAAACGAGACAACATCTGCCGGCAGGACCGGACTGATCCTGTTGGCACACGGCTCGCGCGACGCCTTGTGGCGCCAACCCATCGAGGCCGTGCTGAAGGCCGTTCAGCAGACGCATCCCCAATCCCTGGCCGCCTGCGCCTACCTGGAGGCCTGCGCGCCCGACCTGCCCACCGCCGCGCGCGGGCTGGTCGAGGCCGGCGCCACGCACATCACCGTGCTGCCCCTGTTCCTTGGCACGGGCAAGCATGCGCGCGAGGACATCCCGAAGCTGGTGCAGGAGATAAGCGATACCCATCCGCAGGTGGCCGTGGACCTGCAGCCGGCCGTGGGCGAGCATCCGCGTGTCACGGCCCTGCTGGCAGAACTGGCACTGGTGGCCACGGAGCCCCGTGGCGCGCCGGGAAGCTGAAATAACGAATCGCTTCTTTATATAAATGCAGCATAATGGCGCGCAGCACCCTGCTGTCACCGCCATGAACCTGCACCAATTCCGATTCGTCCAAGAAGCGGCGCGCCGCAACCTCAACCTCACCGAGGCGGCCAAGGCCCTGCACACCTCGCAGCCCGGCGTCTCCAAGGCCATCATCGAGCTGGAGGAGGAGCTGGGCATCGACATCTTTGCGCGCCACGGCAAGCGCCTCAAGCGCATCACCGAACCCGGCCTGGAGGTGCTCAAGAGCATCGAACTCATCATGCGCGAGATCGGAAATCTCAAGCGCATCGGCGAGCAGTACAGCGCCCAGGACAGCGGCACGCTGTCGATTGCCACCACCCACACACAGGCCCGTTACGTGCTTCCGCCTGCCGTGGCACGGCTGCGCGACCTGTATCCCAAGGTCACGATCAGCCTGCACCAGGCCACTCCGGCAGAGGTGGCGCGCATGGTCATCGACGAGGTGGCCGACATCGGTATGGCCACCGAATCCCTGGCCGACTACCCCGATCTCGTCACCCTGCCCTGCTACGAATGGCAGCATGTGCTGGTCATGCCCACAGGCCACCCGCTGGCGCAGAAAGAGCGCATCACGCTGGACGACATCGCCCACGAATCGCTGATCACCTACCACCCTTCGTTCACGGGTCGCGGCAAGATCGACCAGGCCTTTGCCACGCGCCGCCTGCGTCCGCGCATCGTGCTGGAGGCCATTGACTCCGACGTGATCAAGACCTATGTGCGCCTGGGCCTGGGCATCGGCATCGTGGCCGAAATGGCCATGCGCGACGACCCGGTCAATGACCTGGTCGTGCGCCCCATGGGCCACCTGTTCGGCCAGAGCGTGGCACGCGTGGCCATCAAGCGCGGCGCCTACCTGCGCAATTTCGTCTACCGATTCGCCGAACTGCTCAGCGACCGCCTGACGCGCGATCTCATCATGCGCGCCATGAACGGCCACGTGCACGACTACGAACTCTGATCCTCCGCCCCACCGGACCTGCAGTGCAGGTCCGCTCCCGCTGTCCGCTGTTTCCGCCATGACTTCTGCCACGCCCCGCACGCCCGCCTTCCCCAGCCGCCTGCCCCATGTGGGCACGACCATCTTCACCACCATGTCGGCCCTGGCCGCCGAGCACCAGGCGGTGAACCTGGGCCAGGGCTTTCCCGATTTCGGCTGCGACCCCAGGCTGGTCGATGCCGTCACGGCCGCCATGCAGGCCGGCCACAACCAGTACCCGCCCATGCCCGGCCTGCCCCAGCTGCGCCAGGCCATGGCCGACAAGATGCAGGCGCTGTACGGCCGCAGCTACGATGCGGGCACCGAGATCACGGTCACGGCCGGCGCCACGCAGGCCATCCTCACCGCCATCCTGGCCACCGTGCATGCTGGCGACGAGGTCATCGTGCTCGACCCCTGCTACGACAGCTACGTGCCCAACATCGAGCTGGCCGGCGGCGTGCCCGTGCGCGTACCGTTGACGCCGGGCAGCTTCAAGCCCGACTTCGCCAAAATTGCCGCCGCCATCACGCCGCGCACCCGGCTTTTGATCATCAACAGCCCGCACAACCCCAGCGCCACCATCTGGAGCGATGCCGAGATGCTGCAGCTGCAGGAGCTGCTGGCGCCCACCGACGTGCTGCTGATCAGCGACGAGGTCTACGAGCACATGGTCTACGACGGCCGCCAGCACCAGAGCGCCGCGCGCTTTGCCGGCCTGGCGGCGCGCGCCTTCATCGTCTCCAGCTTCGGCAAGACCTACCATGTCACGGGCTGGAAGGTGGGCACCGTCGCCGCGCCGGCCGTACTCACGGCCGAGTTCCGCAAGGTCCACCAGTTCAACGTCTTCACCGTCAACACGCCCATGCAGGCGGGCCTGGCCAGCTACATGGCCGACCCCGCGCCCTATCTTCAGCTGCCCGCCTTTTACCAGGCCAAGCGCGATCTTTTCTGCCAGGGCCTGGAAGGCTCGCGCCTGCGCCTGCTGCCCACGGCGGGGACCTATTTCGTCTGCGCCGACATCTCGGCCGTGTCGGACCTGGACGAAGCCGCGTTCTGCCAGTGGCTGGTCAAGGAACACGGCGTGGCCGCCATCCCGCTGTCGGCCTTCTATGGCGACGGCTTCGACCAGCGCGTGGTGCGCTTTTGCTTTGCCAAGCAGGACAGCACGCTGCGCGCGGCACTGGATCGGCTGCGCAAACTCTGAGGTTTGTGGGCGAGCGGGCCTGCAGCCCCGAATAATGAGAAGCATTCTCGAATCCGACTGCGGGCCTTCTATTCCGCTCACCCATGCCCACCTCCTCCCAGCGCTACACCACGGCGCAGCTCGACGCCATGCGCCAGCGCCACGGTTTCAGCGTGCGCTTTCTCTCTGCCGTCTCCGAAAGCGATTGCATCTTCGAGGGGCAGGTGCAGGAGCACCAGCTGCCCTCGGGCCTGCAACTGGTCAGCTCCGACATCCGCATCGACCACGGCTATGAATCCACATCCGAGCACCCGCGGCGCTTCACCGCCGTGGTCCTGCTGGACGGCCAGGCCGAGCTGCAGTTGCCGGGCGCCCGCCGTGCACTGAGCGTGACGCGCCATGCGGCGGCGGCATTCTCGTGCGGCGACACCGAGATTCTCAAGGCCACCCATGCGGCAGGCCAGACGGTGCGCGGCTTCAACCTGTCCATCGAGGCGCCCGAGGCCTGCGCCGATGCCGAACTGGCCGAGCTGCTGCACCAGGCCATGCGGCAACCCGGCCTGCCGCTGCATGCCTGGTCGCTGCCCGAGCACCTGGCGGTGTCGCTGCGCCAGCTGCTCGATGGCGTCTGGAGCGGCAGCCTGGCCCGGCTGCACCGCGAAGGCATTGCGCTGCAGGTGCTGGCCTGCGCGCTGCAGGCACATGCGCAGCCGCGGCCTGCGCCCTTGCCGCGCATCCATCCCCGGGACAGGCGCGGCCTGGAGCGCGTGCGCGAGTGCATGGATGCAGCGCCGGGCCAGGCGTACAGCCTGGACGACCTGGCGCGCCTGGCCTGCATGAGCCCGACCACGCTGCGTGAGAAATTCCAGGCCGCCTACGGCCAGACCGTGTTCGGCTGGCTGCGCGAGCGCCGCATGCAATTGGCGCGCGAGCGGCTGGCACAGGGCTGGAGCGTGCAGGAAGCGGCCGACTGCGTGGGCTTTCAGCACGCCAGCAATTTCGCCACGGCCTTTCGCCAGCGCTTCGGCCACGCGCCCAGCCAAGGCAGCCTGCGTCGCAAGCCATAGGACTGACGTCGCCGGGAACAGGCGGCGGCGGTGCACATTTCCCACAATCCGGGCTCACGCCCAGGACCATGGAAATGATGAGTATTCGCATCCAAAACCCCGCCCCGCGACACCCCCAAGGCGCGCGGACCCCACTATCCCTGCTGATCTGTGCCCTGTGTGCCGCCCCTGCGCCAGCAGTCTGGGCCGCCGAAGAGGACAGGCCCCCTGCCAGGAATGGCGACACCGAACTGGGCACCGTCACCGTGCGCGCCGCCGCCGATGCCGGCACCACCGAAGGCACAGCCCGCTATACCAGCGGCTCCACAGGCACGGCCACGGGCCTGCAACTGTCGGCGCGCGAGACACCGCAGTCGGTCAGCGTGATCACGCGCCAGCTCATGGACGATGCCGGCCAGCTCACGGTCTCGCAGACGCTGGAGGCCTCCGCGCCCGGCCTGTCGGTCAGCCGCAGCGACAGCAACCGCTACCAGTTTTCCTCGCGCGGCTTTGGCGTCAGCAACTTCCAGTTCGACGGTCTGGCCTCGCCCATCAACAGCCTGTGGAACTTCGGCGCCACCGACATGGACACGGCCTTCTACGACCGCGTGGAAATCGTGCGCGGCGCCACGGGCCTGCTCAATGGCTCGGGCGATCCGTCGGCCACGGTGAACTTCGTGCGCAAGCAGCCGCGCGAGACGGCGGGCGGCCATGCCTCGCTGACGCTGGGCCGCTGGAACCTGCGCCGCGCCGAGGCCGATCTGTCCCTGCCGCTGGACCGCGAAGGCCGCGTGCATGGCCGCGTCGTGGCTGTGCAATCGGACAGCGACAGCTACGTCAGCCACTTCGGCCAGCGCAGGCAGGGCCTGTACGCCGTGGTGAGCGCGGCCCTGACGCCCGCCACCCGGCTCGTCACCAGCCTCGAATACCAGAAGAACACCAGTCCCGGCATGGGCGCCGGCTTTCCGCTGTTCCATGCGGACGGCAGCCGCACGGCCTTCGACCGCTCGGTGTCCAACAACACGCGCTGGTCGCATTTCGGCACGGAGAACACCACGGCCACGCTGGACCTGACGCACCGGCTGGACAACCGCTGGCTGCTGCGCGCCGCCTACAGCCGCAACGACGGCAACTACGACATGCGCTACGTCTACCGGGGCGGCGCGCCGGACGCCAGCACCGGCCTGGGCATGGCCAACTCCTTCATCAAATACCGGGGCGACCGCTCGCGCGACAGCCTGCACCTCACGGCCAGCGGCCCGGTCGCGCTGTTCGGGCGCCAGCACGAGATTGCCGTGGGCTGGAACCATGTGCGCGACGACATCGACATCCGCCGCTACGCACCGCTGGGCACGCCGCCCGCCACGGACAACTTCCTCGACTGGCGCAACGGCAGCCTGGCCGAGCCGGGCTGGTCCGACGTCTCCAACGGCGGCGACGACAGCCGCATGCGCCAAAGCGGCGGCTATGCCGTGGGGCGTTTCTCGCTGGCCGATGGCTGGACGGCCGTGGCCGGCGCCCGCCTGAGCCGCTGGTCCACGCGCCAGAACTACTTCGGCAGCCTGCGCGACTACCGCTACAGCAACGAAATCACGCCCTACGCCGGCCTACTGTGGGACATCGATGCCCGGCACACGGCCTACCTGAGCTACACGGAAATCTTCACACCCCAGAACTACCGCGACAAGCAAGGCAGCATCCTGGACCCCGTCACCGGCCAGGCCTTCGAGTTGGGTCTCAAGGGCTCCTGGCTGCAGGACCGGCTGCAGGGTTCTGCCGCGCTGTTCCAGACCCGCCAGGACAACCTGGCGCAGGACACGGGCGAATTCATCGACGGCACCACGGACCAGAAGGCCTACCGGGGAGTCAAGGGCGCCCAGGTGCGCGGCATCGATCTGGAACTCAGCGGCGAGCCGGCCCGGGGCTGGCGCCTGGGCGCCAGCTACACACACTACACGGCGCGCAGCGCCAGCGGCGCCGCCTTCAACACAACGCACCCGCGCAGCCTGGTCAAGCTCACGGCCATGCGCAGCTTCGAGGGTGCGCTGCAAGGCCTGAGCCTGGGCGGCAACCTGCGCTGGCAAAGCCGCATCTGGCAGAACGTGACCAACCCGCTGCGCCAGAGCGTGCAGGTAGGCCAGGGCAGCTACCTGGTGGTCAACCTCTCGGCCCACTACCGCCTCGACCCCACCTGGTCGGCCAGCGTGCAGCTCAACAACCTGCTGGACCGCCAGTACTACAGCCAGATCGGCTTCTACAACCAGGGCTGGTGGGGCGAGCCGCGCAACCTGACGGTGAGCCTGAAGGCGGATTTCTGAGCTGCATCGGCATTGGCGTCGACATGGACATCGGCAATGCCCGCCCCACCCCGGCGCCGTAACGGGCGCCGGCCCATGCCATGGGGCGCATCGTGCACGTCCACGCAGGCGCCGCAAAGCCGCATGTTCGCGGGCAGTTGCACGGCAGCGCCGGAGTCGGATTCAGCAGCGGTGCGGTCCCTGCCACAGGCGAGTCCAGGAGCCTTGCGCCGTGATGGCAGGCGCAATGACGGGCGCAATGACGGGCGCATGTCAACGCAATCCTTCTCATTTGCCGAGCAAGGCCGGACAGGTCATTCGCCCGCCGCATGACGTCCTGCCAAAACATTGATTGACGTCAAGACAGCCACCGCCCAGCATTGGCCCGCCTGAAAAATCCGCCGCTGGCCCCAGCCGCTGCGCCACCAGAACATCGACAAGGAGACATCCCCCATGCCCCGCACCCTTTCACGCAAGCAATTCCTGCGCGCTGCCGCGCTGCTTGGCGCCACTACGCTGCTGCCCCTGCCCCAGGCCTGGGCGGATGCCTATCCCACCCGGCCGGTCAAGCTGGTCGTGCCCTTCGCCCCTGGCGGCAATACCGATGTGCTGGCGCGCATGGTGGCACAGGGCCTGTCCGAGTCGCTGGGCCAGCCCGTGATCGTGGAAAACATCTCCGGCGCCAACGGCTCCATCGGCGCCAGCCGCGTGGCTTCGGCGGCCAATGATGGCTACACGCTGCTGTTCGGCACGGCCGGCACCCAGGCCATCAACCAGAGCCTGTACAAGAACCTCAGCGAGAAGAACCTGGGCGATTTCGAATACGTGGCCCTGGTCACCACCATCCCCAACGTGCTGGTGGTCAACGAGGCGCGCACGCCCGCCAGGACGGTGAAGGACTTGGTGGCACGCGCCGCCGCGCAAAAGACCGGCATGAGCTACGGCTCGCCGGGCAGCGGCTCCACGGTCCACCTGTCGGGCGAGCTGTTCAAGAGCGCCACCCAGCTGGACATGGTGCATGTGCCCTACAAGGGCAGCGCGCCGGCCCTGACCGACCTGCTGGGCGGCCAGATCGATTTCATCTTCGAGAACGTGACGCCCGCCCTGCCCTTTGTGCAGTCGGGCAAGCTCAAGGCCCTGGCCGTGACCTCGGAGCAGCGCCTGCCCGCCCTGCCCGATGTGCCGACCATGAAGGAAAGCGGCTACCCCGCCTTCGTGACCGGCACCTGGAACGGCGTGCTGGCGCCCAAGGGCACGCCGGCAGCCATCGTCAAGCGGCTGGAGGATGCCACGCTCAAGGTGGCGGGCCATGCCGACTTCAAGTCCAAGGTGACGGCGCTGGGCGGCGAAGTGCGCCTGCTGGACTCCAAGGCCTTCCGCGAATTCACGCGGGCCGAGTACCAGCGCTGGAATGCCATCGTTCAGACGGCGAAGCTGGAGCGGCAATAACGCCGGCTCCGTTCCCCGCCTCCGGCGCCCGCTGGCGGCGGGCCCAGAACGTCTCGTTCGCCCAGCGCGGCTCCAGCGCATAGTAGTGCTCGTGATGGCTGCGGTACGCGGCGCGTATCGGCCGGATCCACGCATCCCAGGCAGGCAACGCACCGGCGTCGCCCGCCAGGCTGCGGCGCACGGCCAGGGCGGCCTCGCTGCCGGTGACCAGGCTGTTGAGCAGACCCTGCGATGCCAGCGGATCGAAGGACAGGCAGGCATCGCCCACGGCCAGCCAATCCGGCCCGCTGGCTGCATCCAGCCATTGCTCGTGGGCGGCGGCCACCCGCAACGGCTCCAGCACCTGGCTGCCCACGCTGCGCGCGCCCACCAGGGCCGTGCGATCGGCCATGTCCAGCAGATCCGCCGTGCTGCGCAGGCGGCGGGCTTCGGGCAGGTCGATATCGGTCTGCCAGGCAATCACGCAACTGCCATCAGGCAGATCGGCGCTGTACCACCAGCCTTCGGCATCCGACTCGATCATGGTGGTGCCTGCATGCTCATGCGATGGCGGCTCCACCCAGGCGTGAAAACAGACCAGGCGGCCGTCGCGGCGGACCTCGGCACCCGCCTGCCGGACCACCCGGGCCGCGCGGCCCGTGGCATCGACCACGATGCGGCAGGACAGCTCCAACGGGCCGTGCGCCGGGTCGCCCTGCGCCCTATCGATCAGGCAGCGCCAGCGCATGGGTGCGCCCGGTGGCTGGCGCTGCAGGCTGCGCAGCGTGGCGGGCACCAGGCAGGGCACGCCACGGCTGCGCGCAGCCTCCAGCAGCATGGCGTCGAAACGCTTGCGGTCCAGGTGCCAGCCCGCGCCATGCGGGTCGAACAGTGCGTCCTGAAAGATGACCTCGGAGCTTCCCCACAATGACCGCCGCGACCAGGCAGGACGGTGGCCCTGTGCCGCGAACGCATCCCACACGCCCAGGTCGGACAGAATCACCCGGGCCGCAGCGGGCAGGGTTTCGCCAATGGCCCGCCCTGCCTGCACGGCGCGTCCTACCAGCGCCACGCGGCAATGCCCCGCCAGCTGCGCGGCAACGGCCGCGCCCGCCGGTCCCGCGCCCACGACGAGCACATCCAGTTCATCCGGCAGCGGCGCGGTGGCCATGGCATGCGCAGACATAGACGTGGCCGCCATTCAGCGCGGCAGCACCGGGCCGCGCTGCGTCAGGGCGCGCAGCTGCTCTTCGTTGTCTGCGTCGAAGGGCTCGATGCGGGGAGGCGCTTCCTGCCCGGCCGGTTGCACGGCAGTCTTGAGCATGTGCGACGGCGCCGGGGCGATGCGGTTTTCCACCTGCATCAACGGCGGGAAGTCCTTGTCGCCAAGCGGGCCCGGCCGATTCTCGATGACGCCCATGTCACCGAAGTGGCTGATCATGCGGTTGATTTCGCTCTCATAGCCTCCCTCGCCCAGGGTGCGGAACCACGACTCGCGCCGGTTGAAGGCGGCGACACGCTGATCGCGCGGCAGTTCGGTATCGATGACCTTTTCATAGGCCTCCTGCGTCAGCACCTGGTTGGGCACGCGGGCCGGCCAGAACGTGGGCAGGTAGGGGTCGTAGCGCGGGCCGTAGCCGGCGTAGTAGCCGCTGCGGCAGCTGGCGGTGTCGGTCTGCCAGGGAACGGCCATCCAGCGCGTGAGGTCGCCGGCCACCTGCGCATACAGCGGCCCGCTCTCGGACAGCACCACGGCGGGGGTGAGCCGCGAGCCGTAGAGCTGCAGCTCGGGCGGGTTCTCGGCCGCCTCGCGGATGCGAAATGGCGCCCGGTACATGCTGGCGTGGCGCATGGGCCAGGTGATCTCGCAACCCGGGTGAAAGGCATCGGCCAGGCAGTCGTCCATGGCGGCATGGTCGAGCATGGTGGGCTGCTCCTGCAGCGGCACATCGGACAGCTGGGCCGGGTACTTCTGGCCGGGCGTCCAGTCGGAGAGAAAGTGGCCTGCGGCCCACAGGTCCAGCATCCTCAGCTGCGTGGCCGTCAGCGCCGCATGCTGGCGCGGCGTGTCGGCCGGCGGCACGGCCATGGCGTCGCCATACAGCCAGGGCCAGGGCTGGGGGGATGCGCCGTCCCGGTCAAAGCGCCGAAAGGCATTGGCCACCTGCTGGCGCAGCTCGGCCCAGGTCGTGCCCGGGCTGTTGAGCCTGGCGATCCACGCCTCGTCATCCGCACTGGCGGCGGCACCCCAGCCGAACTGGGCGGCAAAGCCCTTGTTCGCCCACTGCAGGCTGCTCTGGCGCTGGAGTATGGGCAGGATGTGCCGGCTGAAGGAGACCTGCAGCGGAAACGCAGCCATGCCCGAGCGGATGAAAACATCCTCCATCAGGTCCTTCATGGTGCGCACCGACTTCATCTGCGGGCCGTAGTTGGGCGGCGCAACCGTGACCCATGCCGCATCCACCGGCACGGAAACGCCGGCCACGACGACCTTCGCGCGCACCGGGCCGTCGGCCACATCGTCATGCCAGCCCTCGTTGTTCGCAAACGTGGTGGCCTTGGAGCCATCCACGGAGGCAGAGACGCCACGGCCTCCCAGCACGAGAAGCTGGCCCGTCTTTTCAATGCGCAATTCGCCCAGATAAACCGGCTTGCCGCAGAAACTACCGCTATCGAATGCCACCGGGGCCGAGCCTTTGGCAATTCGGCGGGCTCCCGGTCGAATGGCCAGGCTTTTCCGGTCCTTCACCGTGACATTGCGCAAAATCGTGGGATCGGCCGTTGCGGCTTCAGGCACGTCCAGCGCCAATTGGAATTGATACCAGGCGGCTTTGGTATTGGCCAGTTCGACTTCCCATTCGATTTCGTCCTGGTCGGCCGTGAGTTCACGCACCACTTCGCCTGCGGCGTTGTAGCCGTAGATGCGAAAGCGCGCAGCCTGGCGCTTGAGCGCGCCCTGCGCATCACGCAGGCTGCCCGGCGCCATGGGCGGCACATGCATCAGCTCGGGGCCGACATAGTACTCATCCGGGCTATTGCCAATACGCGCCACACCAATTCCCGGGTGTATGGCAGCACGCACAATGGTGGAGTCGATTCCCATTTGTCACCCTTTCAGTTGCTGATGCACTGATTGCAACAAACGGTATCAAAAATGCCGAGACAAAGTTAATTATCGGGAATCGACAATCCATAGCAACGCGCAAATCGATTCATATGAACCCATTTGCGCAAAAGATGCCGAATCGCTATTGATAATGAATTGGCAAGATAAATACCGGTTCACAGCAGCACGATGTCGTACTGCTCCTGTGCCATGGCGGTCTCGGCCTGCAGCGAGATGGGTTTCTTGATGAAGTCGGACAGGCCGGCCAGGTGCTGGCTTTCCTCGTCCAGGAACATCTCGACCACCTTGGGCGAGGCTACGATGCGGAACTCGCGCGGGTTGAACTGGCGCGCCTCGCGCAGGATTTCGCGCAGCACCTCGTAGCAGACGCTGCGCACGGTCTTCACATGGCCCTTGCCCTGGCAGACAGGGCAGGATTCGCACAGCATGTGGGCCAGCGATTCGCGCGTGCGCTTGCGCGTCATCTCCACCAGGCCCAGCTGCGAGAAACCGCCCGCCATGGTCTTGACGCGGTCGCGCCCGAGCTGGCGCTTGAATTCGGACAGCACCTCGGCCTGGTGGTCGTCGCGCACCATGTCGATGAAATCCACGATGATGATGCCGCCCAGGTTGCGCAGGCGCAGCTGGCGCGCGATCTGGTGGGCGGCTTCCAGGTTGGTCTTGAAGATGGTGTCGTCGAAGTTGCGCGCGCCCACGTAGCCGCCGGTATTGACGTCCACCGTGGTCAGCGCCTCGGTCTGGTCCACGATCAGGTAGCCGCCCGACTTGAGGTCCACCCGCCGGCCCAGCGCGCGGGCGATTTCCTCGTCGATGGCGAACAGATCGAAGATGGGCCGCTCGCCGCGGTAATGCTGCAGCTTGGGCACGGCCGCCGGCATGTACTCCTGCCCGAAGGTCATGAGCAGGGCGAACTGCTCCTTGGAGTCGATGCGGATGCTCTGGGTGCCTTCGCCCACCAGATCGCGCAGCACGCGCTGCAGCAGGTTCAGATCCTGGTGCAGCAGCGACATGGGCGGCAGGCGCACCGAGGCCTCCTTGATGCGGCTCCAGGTCTTGCGCAGGTAGCGGATGTCGTCGGCCAGCTCGGCGTCGCTGGAGTCCTCGCCATTGGTGCGCAGGATGAAGCCGCCGCCGCCGCCGGTCTCCTTGGTGCCGACCAGGCCCTGCAGCCGGGCGCGCAGGGCATCGCGCTCGCCCTGCGGGATTTTCTGCGAGATGCCGATGTGGTCGTCCTGCGGCAGCAGCACCAGCAGGCGTCCCGCAATGCTGATCTGCGTGGACAAGCGCGCGCCCTTGGTGCCGATCGGATCCTTGATGACCTGCACCATGATGGTCTGGCCCTCGAAAACCTGCTTTTCGATGGGCACGACAGGCATGTCCTTGCGCGCAAACATGGGGGCCTCGCCCCCTTCCTGCCGCTGCCAGACATCGGCCACGTGCAGGAAGGCCGCGCGCTCCAGGCCGATGTCGATGAAGGCCGACTGCATGCCCGGCAGCACGCGCGAGACCTTGCCCAGGTACACGTTGCCGACCAGGCCGCGCTCCAGCGGGCGCTCCATGTGCAGTTCCTGGACGGCGCCGTTCTCGATGATGGCCACGCGCGTTTCCTGTGGCGACCAATTGATCAGAATGTCTTGCTGCATGCTGTGCCTGTGGTGTGCTTTGTCGTTTGTATTTCTCGGCCGGAGCGGGCCGGCAGACATCTTGCCGTGCCGCGCGCTGCCATCGGCCGTGCGCGCCTGCCTGCACGCCCCTCGGGGCCCAGGTCGGGGAGCTGGCCTACAGCGCCCAGCCCAGCTCGCGCAACAGCGCCGCCGTCTCGAACAGCGGCAGGCCCATGATGCCCGAGTAGCTGCCTTGCAGCCACTGCACATGGGCCGCCGCACGGCCCTGTATGCCATAGGCACCGGCCTTGCCCATGGGCTCGCCCGAGGCCACGTAGGCATCGATCTGCTGAGCGCTCATGGCCGCAAAGCGAACCCGGGAGACCGACAGCGCAGCCAGGCGCCGCGCGCCATGCTGTATGGCCACGGCCGTCAGCACCTCATGCTCTCGGCCGGCAAGCCCCGTCAGCATGCGGCGTGCATCGTCGGCATCGGCGGGCTTGCCCAGAATGCGGCCGTCGAGCGCCACCGTGGTGTCCGAGCAGAGCACGGGAGCGGCAGCCAGCGCACGGCGCGCGTGGCGGGCCACGGCAGCGTCGAGCTTGAGTGCGGTCACGCGCTGCACGTAGTCGCGCGCTGCCTCGCCGGCCAGCTCGGCTTCCATGGCCTCGGCATCTTCGGCGATGTCGCCATCCGCATTGGGCAGCAAAAGCTCATGGGCCACGCCCAGCTGCTCCAGCAGTTGGCGGCGGCGGGGGCTTTGGGAGGCTAGGTAGATGAAGGGCGGCATGATGAAAATGAGAAATGCCTTCAGCCCTTTGTATCAAAGCGCCGAAGGCTATCAAAATCATAGTATCACGAGATCTTCCGATCCGCATGACACCGCCGCTGCCGCTATTCCCGGTGGTAGGGATGGCCGGCGTTGACCGACCAGGCTCGGTACAGCTGCTCGATAAGGAGCACCCGCACCATGGCATGCGGCAGGGTCAGGTCCGACAGGCGTATGCGCTCGTGTGCGGCCTGCCTGAAGGCGGGGTCCAGACCGTCCGGGCCTCCGATGATGAGGGCCACGTCATCGCCCTCCAGCTGCCAGCCCTGCAGGCGCTGGGCCAGGGCCTTGGTCGTCAGATTGGTGCCGCGCTCATCGAGCACCACGATGCGCGTGCCGCGCGGAATGGCGGCCTCGATGCGCTTGCGCTCGGCCGCGTACAGGGTCTCGACCGTCTTGGAGCCGCGTGGCTCCGTCTTGACGGCCTTGAGCTCCACCTTGAGTTCCGGAGGAAAACGCTTGGCGTAGTCGTCGTAGGCTGTCTGCGCCCAGTCGGGCACATGCTGGCCCACGGCCACGATCAACAGCTTCATGCAGCGTCAGCCCTGAACCGCTCAGGCCTTGGCGCGGGGAGCGCGCTTGGCTGCCGGCTTGGCGACAGGCTTGGCAGCGGCGCCAGCCTTGGCCTTGGCGGGGGCGCGGTTGACCACCACGGTCTTGATGGCCTTGGGCGCCGCCGTCTTGCCGGCCGGCGACTTGGCTGCGGCCGACTTCACAGCAGCCGACTTTGCGGCGGCCGGCTTTGCCGCTGCGGAACGGGGTGCAGCGGCCTTGGCAGGGGCCGCCTTCTTGGCAGCGGGCTTCTTGGCGGCGGCGGAGGCTGCGCCAGAAGCGGCCTTCTTGGCTGCAGGCTTGGCAGCGGTTGCCGCCGCCTTCTTGGTTGCAGCCTTCTTGGCCTTTTCTTCCGCCTTGTCGGTGGCAGCCGAGCGCGTGGGCTTGGGAGCGCCCAGCTTCAGGCGCACAGGCGTCTCGCCCCAGATCTCTTCCAGGCGGTAGTACTGGCGGATGGCCGGCTGCATGACATGGACCACGGCCTGGCCGCAGTCCACGATGATCCACTCGCCGTTTTCTTCGCCTTCCTGGCGCGGCACGGGGAAACCGGCCTGCTTGACGGCGTCGCGCACGCTGGAGGCCAGCGCCTTGGTCTGGCGATTGGAGGTGCCCGCAGCCACGATCACGCGCTCGAACAGCGGCGAGAGCTTTTCGGTATTGAAGACCTGGATGTCTTGGGCCTTGACGTTTTCGAGGCCGTCAACAATGGCGCGTTGCAGCTTGGTCACGTCGCGCTTGGCTGCGGAATCCGATTTGGTGGAAGTGGTCATCAGGCGGTGATCAATGGAATAGGAATGGGATCAATATAGCGCGAGCGCCGTGCGGCCCGTAGAGGGCTGGGCTGTAGCGGCGCTCCAAAATGCATGGAGTTCGCCCACAGATCGCCGGAAGATTTCGCGCCGAAGAAAGTGGAGAACGCAGCCAACGCTGCGCCTCAAGCTATTGAAATTATAGTTTTGCCGCCTATTCCCTTGCACGCGCGGATTTCGCCACGCCGCTCGGGATGGCGGCTCTCGGGCTCAAAGCCAGTCGCGGGGCACCAGGAATTGCTCCAGCAAAGCGCGCTCGGGGGTGCCGGGCGCGTCCTCGCGCTGGTAGCTCCAGCTCGCATGCGGTGGCATGGACAGCAAGATGGACTCCGTACGCCCGCCGGACTGCAGGCCGAAGTGCGTGCCCCGGTCCCAGACCAGGTTGAACTCCACATAGCGGCCGCGGCGGTAGCGCTGGAAATCGACCTGCTGCTGCCCGTAGTCCATGGCCTGGCGGCGCTCGACGATGGGAAGGTAGGACTCCAGAAAGGCATCGCCCACCGAGCGCAGCATGTCGAAACTGCGCGCCTGGCCCAGCTCCGAGAAGTCGTCGAAGAAGATGCCGCCGATGCCGCGCTGCTCGTTGCGGTGCTTCAGGCGGAAGTACTCGTCGCACCAGGTCTTGAAGCGCGGGTAAAGCGTGTCGCCAAAAGGCGCCAGCGCATCGCGGCAGACGCGGTGAAAGTGCTGTGCATCTTCCTCGAAGCCGTAGACCGGCGTCAGGTCCATGCCGCCGCCGAACCAGCAGGTGGGTTCGTTGCCCGGCTGCCCTGCCGCACCTGAGCCGGCTGCAATCATTCGCACATTCATGTGCACCGTAGGCACAAAAGGATTGCGCGGATGGAAGACCAGGGACACGCCCATGGCCTCGAACGGCGCACCGGCCAGCTCAGGCCGGTGCTGCGTGGCCGAGGGCGGCAGCTGCGGCCCGCGCACATGCGAGAAGCCACAGCCCGCGCGCTCGAACACGCGGCCACCTTCCATGATGCGGGTGATGCCATCGCCCTGCAGGCGCTCGCCGGGGCCCTTGCTCCAGGCGTCGGACAGAAAGCGTGCACCGCCCTCGCCTTCCACCTGTTCCAGCGCCTGCGTGATGCGGGCCTGCAGGCCCGTCAGGTACTCGCGCACCCGGGCCACGGGCAGCGCCTGCCCGGTCGATTGCTCTGCCATGGACTCAGTTCTTCACGGCACGGAAGCCGATGTCGCGGCGGTACTGGGCACCATCGAAATGGATGCCACGCGCCACGTCATAGACCTTTTGCTGGGCCTGCTTGACGCTGTCGGCCAGTACGGTGACGCACAGTACGCGGCCACCGCTGGTGACGGGCACACCGTCCTTGAGCTGGGTGCCGGCATGGAAGACCATGGCATCGGCGGCGTCCTGCGGCAGCCCGCTGATGGCATCGCCCTTGCGCGGGTCCTCGGGGTAGCCTGCTGCGGCCATGACCACGCCCAGCGCCGTGCGGCGGTCCCATTGCAGCTCGACCTGGTCGAGCTTGGCATCGGTGGCCGCCAGCATGACGTCCACCAGATCGCTCTTGAGACGCATCATGATGGGCTGGGTCTCGGGGTCGCCCATGCGGCAGTTGAACTCCAGCGTCTTGGGATGGCCGGATGCATCGATCATCAGGCCCGCATACAGGAAGCCGGTGTAGGGAATGCCGTCCTTTTCCATGCCACGGATGGTCGGCAGGATGATCTCGCGCATGGCGCGGGCATGCACGTCGGCCGTGACCACGGGCGCGGGCGAGTAGGCGCCCATGCCGCCCGTGTTCGGACCCTGGTCGCCGTCCTTCAGGCGCTTGTGGTCCTGGCTGGTCGCCAGGGCCAGGACGTTCTTGCCGTCGCACAGCACGATGAAGCTGGCTTCCTCGCCGGCGAGGAATTCCTCGATCACCACGCGGGCACCGCCGTCGTTGTGGGCCACGCCGTACTTGTTGTCCACGAGCATGAAGTCCACGGCGTCGTGGGCTTCCTGCAGCGTGGTCGCAACGACCACGCCCTTGCCTGCGGCCAGGCCGTCGGCCTTGACCACGATGGGCGCACCCAGGCGATCCACATAGGCGTGGGCAGCAACCGGGTCGGTGAAAGTCTCGTAGAGCGCCGTGGGGATGCCGTGGCGCGCCATGAAGTTCTTGGAAAACGCCTTGGAGCTTTCCAGCTGGGCGGCCGCCTTGGAGGGGCCGAAGATGCGCAGGCCGTGGGCGCGGAACTCATCGACCACGCCGGCAGCCAGCGGAGCCTCGGGGCCGACCACGGTCAGCGCGACCTTCTCGGCCTGCGCCCACTCGCGCAGCGCCTGCGGGTCGGTGATGTTGAGGTTCTCCACCTTGCCGCCGGCCAGGCCCGTGCCACCGTTGCCGGGGGCCACATAGACCTTGGTCGATTTCGGCGATTCAGCCAGTTTCCACGCCAGGGCGTGCTCGCGGCCTCCGCCACCAATCACAAGAATTTTCATAGTTCAGCGTTGTGGTAGACGTCCTGTACGTCATCCAGGTCTTCGATCATGTCCAGCAGCTTTTGCATGCGGGCTGCGTCATCGCCTTGCAGGGCGATGGTGTTTTCCGGGCGCATGGTGACTTCAGCCACCTCCGGCGTCAGGCCCTTGGCCTGCAGCGCGTCGCGCACGGTTTCGAACTCTGCGGGTGCGGTCAGCACCTCGATGGCTCCCTCGTCATCGGTGATCACGTCCTCGGCGCCGGCCTCCAGAGCCACTTCCATGATCTGGTCCTCGTCGCTTCCGGGAGCGAAGATCAGTTGTCCGACATGCTTGAACTGGAAGGACACGGAACCCTCCGTGCCCATGTTGCCACCGTACTTGCTGAAGGCGTGACGCACATCCGCCACAGTGCGCACGCGATTGTCGGTCATGGTGTCCACGATGATGGCCGCGCCGCCAATGCCGTAGCCTTCGTAGCGGATTTCCTCGTAGGTCACGCCTTCGAGGTTGCCCGTGGCCTTGTCGATGTTGCGCTTGATGTTGTCGGCCGGCATGTTGGCCGCCTTGGCCTTTTCCACCGCCAGGCGCAGGCGCGGGTTGGCGCTGAGATCGCCCCCTCCCGTGCGTGCCGCCACCATGATTTCACGGATGATGCGAGTCCAGACCTTGCCGCGCTTTTCGTCCTGGCGGCCTTTGCGGTGCTGGATATTGGCCCATTTACTGTGTCCTGCCACAGGCTGTCCTTTGATATTGATTTAACCTTGCGGCTGGGATTTTACTTTTGACCGCATGCTCCCCCGAGGAAACCCGAAATGGCCGCTCCACTTCTGATCGCCCGCCACTCTGCCACAGAATGCCTGCTGCTGCCCGCACTGGCCAATCGACATGGCCTGATCACCGGCGCCACGGGCACCGGAAAGACCGTGACGCTGCAGAAAATGGCGGAAGGCTTCTCCGAAATCGGCGTGCCGGTGTTCATGGCCGACATCAAGGGCGACCTGTCGGGCATCAGCCAAAGCGGCAGCACGGGCGCCAAGATGGCGGCTTCGCTGCAGGAGCGCGGCATCGAGATTCCCCAGCCCCTGGCCTGCCCCACCACGCTGTGGGACGTGTTCGGCGAGCTGGGCCATCCGGTGCGCGCCACGGTTTCGGACATGGGGCCGCTGCTGATCGGGCGCATGCTGGCCCTGAACGACACGCAGATGGGCGTGCTCAACCTGGTCTTCAAGATTGCCGACGACAACGGACTGCTGCTGCTGGACCTCAAGGACCTGCGGTCCATGCTCCAGCACGTGGGCGACAACGCCAAGCAGTTCACCACCGAGTACGGCAACATCAGTGCCGCCAGCGTGGGGGCCATACAGCGCGGGCTGGTGGCCATCGAGTCGCAGGGCGGCGACAAATTCTTTGGCGAGCCCATGCTCGACATCAACGACCTGATGCAGACCGATGCGGGCGGCAAGGGCGTGGTCAACATCCTGGCGGCCGAGAAGCTGATGAATTCGCCGCGCCTGTACTCCACCTTCCTGCTGTGGATGCTGTCCGAGCTGTTCGAGCGCCTGCCCGAGATCGGCGACCCCGACAAGCCCAAGCTGGTCTTCTTCTTCGACGAGGCCCACCTGCTGTTCAACGATGCACCCAAGGTGCTGCTCGAACGCATTGAGCTGGTGGTGCGCCTGGTGCGCTCCAAGGGCGTGGGCGTGTATTTCGTCACGCAAAACCCGATGGACGTGCCCGACACCGTGCTGGCCCAGCTGGGCAATCGCGTGCAGCATGCGCTGCGCGCCTTCACGCCGCGCGACCAGAAGGCCGTCAAGGCCACGGCCACCACGATGCGGCCCAAGCCGGGGCTGGACATCGAGGCCGCCATCACGGAGCTGGCCGTGGGCGAGGCCCTGGTGAGCTTCCTCGATGAAAAGGGCCGCCCCGGCATCACCGAACGCGCCTATGTCATTCCACCGGGCAGCCAGATCGGTCCGATCAGCGAGGAGCAGCGCAAGGTCTTGCTGGCGCAATCGCTGGTGGCAGGTGTCTATGAAAAGGCGGTGGACCGCGAATCGGCCTACGAAGTGCTGCGCGGACGCACGGCAGCATCCGGCGACGGGGCCTCGCCGGCAGGCCCTGCCGGAGCCGCACCCGCCGCCAGCGAAGGCGGCGGCGCCATGATGGACGGGCTCAAGGACCTTCTGTTCGGCACCACAGGCCCGCGCGGAGGCAAGCACGACGGCCTGGTTCAGACCATGGCCAAGTCCACCATGCGCACCATGGGCAATTCGCTGGGCAAGGAAATCCTGCGCGGCGTGCTCGGCGGCATCCTGGGCAACAAGAAGCGCTGAAGCGCTGGCGCACCGGCACTGCGCCGCATCAAACACCATAGCACCCAGCCGTTGCCATGCAACGGCTGGCGCATTTCAGGGCGCTGAAAGCCTGCGCATGCGGCTATGATCGAAACCGCCTCCATCCACTTTGCGGAACCGCACGCCATGACGACGAACAGCCCTCCCTCGCTGCCCACCTATGACGACGTTGCCGCCGCAGCCGGCCGGCTGGAGGGCGTGGCCCACCGCACCCCCATACTGCGCAGCCGCACCGCCGACGAGCTGCTGGGCGCCCAGCTGTTCTTCAAGTGCGAGAACCTGCAGCGCACGGGTGCCTTCAAGATACGCGGCGCCTACAACGCGCTGTCGCAGTTCACCCCCGAGCAGCGCAAGCGCGGCGCCCTGGCCTTCTCTTCGGGCAACCATGCGCAGGCCGTGGCCCTGGCCGCGCAGATGCTGGACATGCCCGCGCTCATCGTCATGCCCGAGGATGCGCCCGCCTCCAAGATGGCGGCCACGCGTTCCTACGGCGCCCAGGTCGTGACCTATGACCGCTTCACCGAGGACCGCGAAGCCATCTCCCGCCGCCTGGCCGACGAGCGCGGCATGACGCTGATCCCGCCGTTCAACCACCGCGACGTGATTGCCGGCCAGGGCACGGCGGCCAAGGAATTGTTCGAGGAGGTGCCCGATCTGGACTACCTGTTCGTCTGCCTGGGCGGCGGCGGCCTGCTGTCGGGCAGCCTGCTGGCAGCCGGACAGCTCGCCCCGCGCTGCAAGGTCTACGGCGTCGAGCCCCAGGCCGGCGACGATGCCCGCCAGTCGCTGCGCGCAGGCCGGATCGTGCAGATCCCCACGCCCCACACCATTGCCGACGGCGCGCAGACCCAGTCCATCGGCGATATCACATTCGCCATCATCCGCGAGCATGTCGAAGATATCCTGGCCGTGGCGGACGAGCATCTGGTGCAGGCCATGCGCTTTTACGCGGAACGCAAGAAAATCGTGGTCGAACCCACGGGTGCGCTCTCGCTGGCGGGCGCCCTGCATGGCGGGGTTGCGCTGTCGGGCGCACGCGTGGGCATTCTCATCAGCGGCGGCAATGTGGACCTGGCGCGCTACGCGCGCTTTCTGCACGACTGAACCGACCCCTGGCGCCGGCCCCAAAATACCGGCGCCCTTTTTTCCAGAAGAAAACCATGAGTACTCTGCACCTGATCGACCACCCGCTGGTCCAACACAAGCTCACGCTGATGCGCCGCAAGGAAGCCAGCACCAACAGCTTCCGCCGCATGCTGGGCGAGCTGTCCACGCTGATGGCCTACGAGATCACGCGCGACATGCCGCTGCAGGACATCGAGATCGAGACCCCGCTGGAGACCATGACCGGCAAGGTCATCGACGGCAAGAAGCTGGTGCTGGTGTCCATCCTGCGCGCCGGCAACGGTTTCCTCGACGGCATGCTCAACGTCGTGCCCGGGGCGCGCATCGGCCACATCGGCCTGTACCGCGACCCCGAGACGCTGCAGCCCGTCGAGTACTACTTCAAGATGCCCTCCGAGATGGAAGAGCGCGACGTGCTGGTCGTCGATCCCATGCTGGCCACGGGCAATTCGGCCGCCGCCGCCGTGGCGCGCCTGAAGCAGCTGAACCCGAAGTCCATCAAGTTCATGTGCCTGCTGGCCGCGCCCGAAGGCGTGGCCACCATGCAGAAGGCCCATCCCGACGTGGACATCTACACGGCCGCCGTGGACCGCCAGTTGGACGCCCACGGCTACATCCTGCCGGGCCTGGGCGACGCGGGCGACCGAATCTTCGGCACCAAGTGAGCCGCCGGGCGCTGGGCGCCTGCACCCACAAAAAAGCCGCACGATGTGCGGCTTTTTTGCTTGGCAGCGGGGACAGCGTCATCAATCCACCAGGCCCGCGTAGACGTTCTGCACGTCATCGTCGTTCTCGATGCCGGCCAGGAAGTCCTGCACTTCCTCCTGCTGCTCAGCCGACAGGCTGGCCATGCTGACCGGCGTCTTGGCCTTGTAGCCCAGCTTGGCCGACAGCACCTTGAAGCCCTGGGCCGGCAGCGCCTTGCTCACGGTATCGAGGTCGGTGGGGTCGGTGATGAACAGCGTCGTGCCCTCTTCCTCGCCGGGCTCGAAATCCTGTGCACCGGCCTCGATGGCGGCCAGTTCGGCATCGGCGCCGCCTTCGGGCTCGCCTTCGATCATGCCCACATGGTCGAAGTCCCAGGCCACGGCCGTCATCTGGCCCTTGCGGAAACACACGCGCATGTTGGGCGCCGTGCGGTTCACGTTGTCGGTCAGGCACTCGATCATCACCGGCACGCGGTTGGGGCCGTAGCCTTCATAGACCACGCGCTCGTAGTTGACGGCATCGGCACCCACGCCCGAGCCCTTCTTGATGGCACGCTCGAGCGTGTCCTTGGGCATGGAGGCCTTGCGTGCGGCTTCCACCGCCATGCGCAGGCGCGAGTTGCCTGCCGGATCGGCGCCGGCGCGCGCCGCGACGATGATTTCCTTGACAAGCTTGCCAAACAGCTTTCCCTTGGCGTCGGCGACCAGCGCCTTGCCCTTTGCTTTCCATTGCGCGCCCATGGCTGCTTTTCCCTTGCGGATTCTCTGGTGGGTAGGAGGCGCCGCCGCCCGCCCCCGCAGGGACCCGGCCCGGCGCCGAAAGAGCGCTGTTTATACACCCGCGCAAGTGGCTGCGCGGGCTTTTTGCGCAGTGGTTGACAGGTCGCCGCAGGCTCTGGTGGCGTCGTGCATGATGCTGGCTTGTGCGAAGCCCCCTGCCTGCGCTGCACCGCCGCCGACGTCAACTGCGGTGCATCCGGCTTCCCGTCTTGTCCCCTCATCACAGGAGCATCGGCATGCCGCCATCCCTATCCGCCGCCCTCGCCATCAGCACCCTGGGCCTGTCGGGCGCACTGTGGGCCGCCAGCCCCAACCTCTCCACAGAAATCGTCGCCGAAGGCCTGGAGCACCCCTGGGCCATGGCTTTCCTGCCGGATGGGCGCTACCTGGTGACCGAGCGGCCGGGCCGCATGCGCATCGTGCAGGGCGACGGAAGGCTGGGCGCTCCCCTGGCGGGCCTTCCGGCCGTGGAGGCCGCAGGCCAGGGCGGCCTGCTGGACGTGGTGCTGGACAGCGACTTCGCGCGCAACCGCCAGATGTACTTCTGCTACTCCGAGCCCGGCAGCGGCGCCGACAGCGGCAAGAACAGCACGGCGCTGGCCAGCGCCCGGCTGTCCGACGATGCCAGCCGGCTGGAGCAGGTGAAAGTGCTGTTCTCGCAGCGCACCAGGTACGCGAGCGCATTGCATTTCGGCTGCCGCATCGTGGAGCGCAGGGTGGACGGCAAGAGCGATGGCACGCTGTTCCTGGCGCTGGGCGAGCGCTCGCGCTACAAGGAAGAGGCCCAGAACCTGCAAAGCCACCTGGGCAAGATCGTGCGCATTGCCAAGGACGGCAGCGTGCCCAGGGACAACCCCTTTGTTGGCCGCGCGGATGCATGGCCCGAGATCTGGAGCTACGGCCACCGCAACGCCCAGGGCGCGGCGCTGGCGCCCGATGGCAGCCTGTGGATGCATGAGCACGGCCCGCAGGGCGGCGACGAGGTCAACCGGCCCGAGCCCGGCAAGAACTACGGCTGGCCCGTGATCACCTACGGCGAGAACTATGGCGGCGGCAAGATCGGCGCCGGCATCACGCGCAAGGAGGGCATGGAGCAGCCGCTGCACTACTGGGTGCCGTCGATCGCCCCCTCAGGCATGGCCTTTGTGACCAGTGACCGGTATGGGGCGCAATGGAAGGGATCGCTGGTCGTGGGCTCGCTCAAGTTCCAGCGGCTGGAGCGCCTGACGATCAGGTCCGGGAAGGTGACGGCCAGCGAGCAGGTGCTGCCGCGCCTGGGCCAGCGCGTGCGCGATGTGCGCCAGGGACCGGACGGCTGGCTTTACCTGCTGACGGACGCCCAGGGCGGGCAGTTGCTGCGCGTCACCGCCACGCCCTGAGTCCCGTCACGCGCGGCGGCTCACTGCACGGTGATGCCGTTGGCCTTGACCACGGCATCCCAGCGCTTGCGCTCGGCGGCCACGAAGCCCGTGAAGGCTGCGGAGGAGCTGCCCACGGGCGTCAGGCCCAGTTTCTCCAGGCTGGCGCGCGTGGCCGGCAGGGCCAGGGCCTTTTGCACCAGGTCCTGCAGCTTCTGCACGGTCTCGGGCGCGGTGCCTGCGGGCAGGAAGAAGCCGTTCCACTCCGTGACCTCGAAGCCCTTGATGCCGCTTTCCGCCACCGTGGGCACGTCGGGCAGGTCCGGCATGCGCTTGGCCGAGGACACGGCCAGCGCCTTGAGCTTGCCGCCCTTGACATAGTTGATGCTGGAGGCGGCGTTGGCAAAGTACACATCGACCTGGCCGCCCATGACATCGACGATGGCGGGCGCCCCGCCCTTGTAGGGAACGTGGACGGCATCGAACTTGGCGTCTGCCTTGAGCAGTTCCGTCGCCATCTGGGCCAGGCTGCCCGGGCCGTAGGAGGCATAGGTGAGCCTGCCGGGCTTTTGCCGCGCGGCATTCATGAAGTCGGCCAGGCTGTTGTAGGGCGAGGACGGCGCCGCCACGAGGATGTTGGGCACGCTGATGGCCTGGGACACGGCAATGAAGTCCTTGGCCGGGTCATAGGGCAGCTTGCGCAACGCGGGGTTGATGGCGAAGGACGATGCGTCATACAGCACCGTATAGCCATCGGCCTTGGCACGCGCCACGAGGGCGGCACCAATGGCGCCGCTGGCGCCGGCCTTGTTGTCCACCACCACGGTCTGGCCCGAGACCTCGCCCAGCGCCTTGGCGATGATGCGCGCCGCATTGTCCGCACCGCCGCCGGCCGAGAACGGCACGACGACCGTGATGGCCTGCGCGGCCGGATAGTCGGCCGCATGCAGCGTGCCCTGGAAAAGTCCCAGTCCCAGGCCCAACCCCAAGGCCAGCACCGTCATGGCGGGCCGCAATGTCTTGATCTTCTTCACGTTTCTGTCTCCTGTTGCTCCATGGTGAAAACCTGGGCTGCGAGGCTTGCGTGCCCCGCGCCCTCAATCGAATCCGTACAGCTCGGCGGCGTTGTCCACCAGCACGCGGGCGCGCAGCGCCGCATCGGGAATCCAGCGTGACAGCAGCGCCAGCAGCATGGGGGTCTGCGGCGGATGGGCAGCTTCGGTGACATGGGGCCAGTCGCTGCCCCAGACCAGGCGCTGCGGGGCCTCGGCCACCCAAGCCTGCGCCAGCGCGTCGCAATCGGCATAGCCTGCGGCCAGGCCCGCCCGGCTGTTCAGATACGGGCCCGAGAGCTTGACCCAGGCCCTGCCCTGCTGCACCAGCCCACGGACCACACCGAAGGCAGGCTGGTGCACGCCTGCGCCGTCAGTGCTGTCAGCCAGCCGCGCCATGTGGTCGAACACCAGGGTGCATGGCAGCCGCTGCAGCAGCGCCGCATGGGCCTCGATCTGGCTGGCCAGCCAGTGCAGTTGCACATGCCAGCCCAGCGCGGCAATGCGCTCGGCCAACGGCTCCAGCATGTCCAGCCGCACGGCTGCATCGTGCTCGGTGTGCAGCGAAAAGCGGATGCCGCGAATGCCGCCGTCATGCAGCGCCTGCAGCTGTGCGTCGGTGATATCGGGGTGCACCACGGCAATGCCGCGCGTGCTTGCTGCGCCCAGGGACTGGATGGCGTGCAGCGTGGCCCGGTTGTCCGTGCCATGCGCACGCGGCTGGACGATGACGGCGCGCTCCAGCCCCATGGCGCCGCGCAGCTGCGCATAGTCGGCAGCCGTGGCATGGGCGCGCATGGCCTGCGGAGCCTCGGCCCAAAAACGCGTATCAAAACGCGGATCGAAGACGTGCAGATGGGCGTCGCAGGCGCCTGCGGGCAGTGCCTGCATCAGCGGCTCTCTTGCGCGGCGGCCTTCAGGGCCTCGGTATGCTGGCCCAGCGTGGGCGCGGCAAAGGCCGGCGGGCCGGGCGTGCGGTCGAACTCCACGGCGCCGGCAAAGCCCCGGTAGCTGCCCAGGGTCGGGTGCTCGAAACGGGTGACCATGCCCTCGGCCTGCACCTGCGGGTCGTCGAACATGTCTTCCACCGTGCGGGCCGCCGCGCAGGGCACTTCCTCACCGAACAAGGCCTCCCATTCCAGCGCGCTGCGCCCTGCCAATGCCTGGCGCAGCAGGGGCACCAGCACGTCGCGGTGCTGGGCGCGCTTGCGCACGGAGTCGTAGCGCTCGTCACCGGCCAGCTCGGGCAGCCCCAGCTTGCGGCACAGCGCCTCCCAGAAATGCGCGGTATTGGCCGAGATGTAGAGATAACCTTCGCGCGTCGGGTGGATGCCCGTGATGCCGCCGGAGCGCATGTCGCGCCCCACCTCGCGCGGCTCGCCCTCGGCCCAGACCATGCGTGCGGACTGCATGGTCAGTGCCGCGCGCAGCAGCGACACGCCCACATGCTGGCCCAGCCCGCTTTTCTCGCGCTCGTACAGCGCCGACGACACGCCGCCCGCCACCAGGGCCGAGGCGTAGTAGTCCACCACGGAGCCGTAGAGAATCTCGGGCGGCCCGCCTGCCTTGCCCTGCATGGCGCACATGCCGGTCATGGTCTGCAGCACCTGGTCGTAGCCCGCCTTGGCCTTGAGCGGACCCCGGCTGCCGTAGCCGGTGACGCTGCAATAGACGAGGCGTGGGTTGATGGCGGCCAGTTGCGCAAAACCGATGCCCAGCCGCTCGGGCACGCCGGGCCGGAAGTTGTGGACCAGCACATCGGCCTCGCGCACCAGGCGCAGCAGCACGGCGTGGTCGGCCTCGTCCTTCAGGTCCAGCACCATGCCCCACTTGCTGCGGTTCACGCCCAGGAAGGCGCGGCTTTCAGCCTCCAGCGTGGACGGGTACTTGCGCAGGTTGTCGCCCACGGGCGGCTCGACCTTGATCACCTCGGCGCCCTGGTCCGCCAGCAGCGAGCAGCCATAAGGCCCCGCGATATAGGCGCTCAGGTCCAGCACGCGCACGCCGCTGAGCGGGCCTTTCGGCCCCTGGCGTTCACCGGGCACAAAACTCATTCGTTTCTCCTGATAGGGAAGCGGGAAGGCCTGGGGCACCTCCCGCCAAAGGCCGGGTTCAATCGGCCTGGATATTGCGGTCCTTGGCGAGCTGCTTCCAGCGCGCCACGTCGCTGCGGATCAGCTGTGCGAACTGCTGCGGCGTCACGGGGTTGGCAATGGCGCCTTCGCGCAGGAAGCTGGCCTGGATGGTCGGCTTGGCCAGCACCTGGTTCACGGCCTGGTTGAGGCGGTCCACGATGTCGGCGGGCGTGCCCGCAGGCGCCAGCAGCCCCCACCACAGATCGAACTCGTAGCCCGGGATGGCTGTTGCCATGGGCGTCAGGTCCGGCGCAATGGGGCTGGGCTTGAGGCTGGTGATGCCGATGGCGCGCAGCTTGCCGTTGCGCACCATGGGCAGGATGGACGGGCCGCTGGAGACCAGCATCTGCACCTGGTTGCCGATCACGTCGGTCACGGCCGGGCCCTGGCCCTTGTAGGGCACATGCATGATGTCCATGCCCGGCACCATGGAGCGCATCATCTCGGTCGCGAAGTGGTTGATGCTGCCGGTGCCCGAGGTGGCGTAGTTGAACTGGCCCGGGCTGGCCTTGATGGCGCGCACCAGATCCTGCGGCGTCCTGGCCGGGAATTCGTTGTTCACGGCCACCACCAGCGGGCCCTTGGCAAACATGGCCACGGGCGCCAGGTCCTTGACGGGATCGAAGGGCATCTTGGCCTGTACCGCAGCATTCGTGGTCATGCTGGACGAGACCGCCACCAGCGTGTAGCCGTCTGCCGTCGCCTTGGCCACCGAGGCCGTGCCGGTGTTGCCGCTGGCGCCGGGCCGGTTGTCCACGATCACGGTCTGCTTGAGCAGATCGCCCATTTCCTTGGCCACCTGGCGTGCGAACACGTCGTTGGAGCCACCCGGCGGATAGGGAACCACCATGGTGATGGCCTTGGACGGGAATGCGCCCTGCGCCATCAATCCCGGCGAAGCCAGCCCGGCCAGCGTGGCCACCGTTGTGGTGGCCGCCAGCGCCACCAGCCTGCGCCGCGTGCGGCAATGCGAAATGCTCATGTCTTTGTCTCCTGTCCTGTTTCTTGTCGTTGTGGTGCCCGGCATGCAGGACGCCGGTACACCGGAATGCCAGAACCCTATTCAGGCCACCAGCAGCCCCTGTGCATGCGCCGCAGCCACGATGGCCTGGGCACGCAGCACAAAGGGCTTGTCCACCATCTTTCCGTCCACCACATAGGCGCCCAGCGCATTGGCGTCAGCCTCGCGGGCCGCCTGGACCACCTTCAGCGAGTGGGAAATCTCCTGCTCGGTCGGCTGGTAGACCGCATTGGCCAGCGCAACCTGGCTGGGGTGTATGCACGTCTTGCCCAGAAAGCCCAGGCCGCGCGACAGCCGCGCCTCGGCGCTGAAGCCGTCGCTGTCGCGGATGTCGGCAAAGGCGCCGTCATAGGCATAGATGCCTGCCTCGGCAGCGGCCATGCGCACGGCAAGCAGTACCTGGGCAATGGCGGCGGGCTCGCGCCGGTTCACGCCAAAAGGCTCGAACAGGTCGCCCAGCCCCATCTGCAGGCCGGCCACGCTGGCGTGGGCGCCGGCCAGTTCGGCAGCGCAGCGCAGGGCGCGGGGTGTTTCGATGTTGAGCAGCAGGCCAGGCGCCTGGGGCACGCCGTTGGCATCTGCCGCATCGGCAATGCGCTGTGCGGCCTCACACACCTGCTGCACGGTCTCGGGCTTGGGCAGGTTGATGAGGTGCACGCCGTCGCGCACCATCTCGGCGATGTCGGCTCCGAAATGCGGCGTGTCCATGGCGTTGACGCGCACGATCAGCGTCTTGCCGTGGCCCCGGCTTTCAGGGCTGAGCAGGAAGCTGCGCAGCAGGCCGCGCGCCTCGTCCTTGCGGGCTTCGGCCACCGCGTCCTCCAGGTCGAAGGACAGCGCGTCGGCCTCGCCGGCCAGTGCCTTGGCGAACAGCTCGGGACGCGATGCGGGAACAAACAGTTTGCTTCTCATGGCCCGCATTGTGGGCGGCAGAAAGCCAAGAGAAACACAGGTAATATTTGTTCAAACCACACAAATTCTTTGTTTATGGAAACCAGCTACCTGCACAGCTTCCTGCTTGTGGTGGAGACCGGCTCCATGGCCGAGGCCGCGCGGCGCCTGGACATCACGGCCGCCGCCGTGGCCCAGCAGATCCGCATCCTGGAGCGCGAGTTCGACGCCCCCCTGCTGGCCCGCGCAGGCCGCACCGTGCTGCCCACCCCGGCCGGCCACCGCCTGGCCCAATCCGCGCCGCAGTTGCTGCGCGAACTGGCCAATGCTAAGACCCATGTCAGCCAGGAAGGCACGGCCGGGGAACTGGTCATAGGCACCATCAACACGGCGCTGCACAGCCTGCTGCCCGACATCCTGGCCGGCTTCGTGAAGAAGTGCCCTGACGCCAAGGTGTTCCTGCGGTCGGCCACCACGCGCGAGCTGTACGAGGCCGTGCGGCAGGGCGAGCTGGATGCGGCGGTCTGCCTGCACCCCTCGTTCGCCCTGGCCAAGACCTTCGACTGGACACTGCTGCGCGAGGAGCCGCTGGTGCTGCTGGTGCCGCGCCAGCTGGCGCACCTGGACCCGCACACGCTGCTGCGCACCCAGCCGCTGATCCGCTATGACCGCAGCCTGGGCGGCGGCCAGATGGTGGAGCGCTACCTGCGCGCCGCGCAGATCGCTCCCCAGGAGCGCTTTGAACTGAGCTCGCTGGTGGCGATTGCCATGATGGTGGACAGGGGCCTGGGCGTCTCCCTGGTGCCCGACACAGCTCTGAACCTGCCCGATGGCCAGGGCGTGGTGCGGCTGGCCCTGCCCGAGGAATCGCAGTCGCGGCGCTTCGGTGTGATGTGGCTGCGCTCTTCGGCACGCCTGCCGCTGATCCACAAGCTGGTGGAATGCGCGCGCACCGTGGTCAGGCAGCGCGGCGGTCCTCGCGCTGCCGCACGCGCAGCAACCAGGTCACCATAGTCCGCACCTTCAGGACTCCGCCACGGCCGCCGTGGCAACCAGGTCCTGGAACCTGCGCAGCACCGCAGACGCATCGCCCACGCGCGTGGCCAGATGCAGCGGAGCGGCCAGCCCCGGGCATTGCGACAGCGTGCGGTAGGCAATGCCGTCGCTGCGCAGGCGCTGCATGGAGGCCGGCACGATGGACAGCCCCAGCCCTGCCGAGACCAGGCTCAGCGTCGCCGTCATGCGCGGCGCCTCCTGCACCACGCGCGGGCTGAAACCCGCCTCCAGGCAGGCCTTGAGAATGGCGTCGTACAGGCCCTGCCCCACCCTGCGCCGGTACAGCACGAAATCCTCCGAGGCGAGCTGCGGCAAAGGCACGGGCCGGCGCAATGGGCGTGCCAGCGCATGCCCTGCCGGCAGGGCCAGCAGCATGGGCTCCTCCAGAATCGGCACGGCCTGCAGCCCCTGGCTGCCATGCAGGGGCGAGCGCACAAAGGCCGCGTCCAGCCGCTCTTGCAGCAATGCATCCATGAGCTCGCCCGTGCCCGCCTCCTCCAGCGCCACCGCGACGCCGGGCACCTGCTGGCGGAACATGCGCAGCACGCCGGGCACGAAGGGATGCAGTGCGGCAGAGCTGGTGAAACCCACGGCCAGCCGGCCCGTATCGCCGCGGGCGGCACGGCCCACCACTTCGGCCAGCCCATCGGAGCGGGCCAGCAGCGCCCTGGCCTCTTCCAGCAGCGCCAGCCCCGCCGCCGTGGGCCGCACGCCGCGCGGCAGGCGCTGCACCAACTCCACGCCCAATTCGTGCTCAAGGCCCTGCAGCAATCGCGTCAGCGGCGGCTGCTGCATGCCCAGGCGCTCGGCCGCGCGGGTGATGTGGCCTTCCTCGGCGATGGCGACAAAGGCGCGCAGTTGGCGAAGCTCGGGCACATCAATACTTTCAAGGTATGGGAAGGCTTCGATTGTGGCATTTGCAATCATGAATGGACGGATTTACGCTCGCGCCCCACAAGCACACCTACCTGAAAGGCAACACGATGACCTGGTCCGCAAAGCAGTACACAACGTTCGAGCAGGAACGCACCCGCCCCGTGCGCGACCTGGTGGCCGCCATTCCCGATCTGCCTGGCCGCGCCGTGCGGCTGGCCGTGGACCTGGGCTGCGGCCCCGGCAACTCCACCGAGGTCCTGGCCCAGCGCTTCCCCGGGGCCACCATGACGGGACTGGACAATTCCGAGGACATGCTGGATGCCGCACGCAAGCGGCTGCCGGGCACGGCCTTCTGCCTGGCCGACATCGCCACCTGGCAGCCCGACCAGCCGCAGGACGTGATCCTGGCCAATGCCTCGCTGCAGTGGCTGCCCGACCACCAGCAGCTTTACCCGCGCCTTGTCAGCCACCTGGCCCCCGGTGGCAGCCTGGCCGTGCAGACGCCGGACAACCTGGAAGAACCGGCCCACCGGCTGGCGCGCGAAGTGGCCGCCAGCGGCCCATGGGCTGCCACGATTGGCGATGTGCGCCACCCCGCACGTCACAGCGCGGACTTCTACTACGCACTGCTTCGCCCGCACTGCAGCAACGTCGATGTCTGGCGCACCACCTACTTCCACCCGCTGGCGGGCGGCCATGCCGCGGTGGTTGAGTGGTTCAAGGGTTCGGCGCTGCGTCCCTTCGTCGCGCCGCTGGACGAGGAGCAAAAGGCCGGCTTCTACGCAGCGTATCTGCAGGCCATCTCCCAGGCCTACCCCGCGCTGGACGATGGCACGGTGCTGCTGCCCTTCCCCAGGCTGTTCATCGTGGCCAGCCGCTGAAGCAGCGCGCCTTCGGCCCTCAGCGCGCCGGATGCAACTCGATGAGATCCCACAGATTGCCGTAGAGGTCTTCGAACACGGCCACGGTGCCGTGGGGCTTGCGCTGGGGATCCTGCACAAAGCGCACGCCGCGCGAGCGGTAGGCTTCGAAGTCGCGCAGGCAGTCGTCGGTCTGCAGGAACAGGAACACGCGCCCGCCGGTCTGGTTACCCACGCGCGCGGCCTGTTCCTCATTCGTGGCACGAGCCAGCAGCAGGCGCACACCGCCGCCACCGGGGGCCACGGTAACCCAGCGCTTGCCCTCGGACAGGGCGGTGTCCTCGATCAGCACGAAGCCCAGCGCGCCCACATAAAAGCGCAGCGCCTCGTCATAGTCGCGCACGGCGACGCTCACCTGTCCTATCACCTGGGGCATGGAATCCTTTGCAGCAATGGTGCGGTCCTCGGACCACGGGGCCGCGAGGATAACGGAGCCCTGTCAATGCCCTGCCGCCCTGGCCCGTAAGCCCTGCGGCTGGCCCCACAATGGCGGCTTGCAATTGCCTCGTGAGGGACGGGAATCCATGCTGAATGCCTTGTGGCTGGGCTTTTTTCTGGTGGCGGCCGTGGCTGCGCTGGCGCAATGGCTGGTCGGCGGCCAGGCCGGGATTTTCTCGGCCATGGTGCAGGCGCTGTTTGCCATGGCCAGGCTGTCGGTCGAGGTCATGGTGCTGCTGTTCGGCACGCTGACGCTGTGGCTGGGCTTTCTGCGCATCGCAGAGAAGGCCGGCGTGGTGGAGTGGCTGGCGCGCGTGCTGGGCCCGTTGTTCGCCAGGCTCATGCCCGAGGTGCCGCGCGGCCATCCGGCCCTGGGCCTGATCACGCTGAACTTCGCGGCCAACGGGCTGGGACTGGACAACGCGGCCACGCCCATGGGCCTGAAGGCCATGCGCTCGCTGCAGGAGCTCAATCCCCGGCCCGACACCGCCACCAATGCGCAGATCCTGTTCCTGGTGCTCAATGCGTCGTCGCTGACCTTGCTGCCCGTGACCATCTTCATGTACCGCATGCAGCAGGGTGCGCCCGATCCCACCCTGGTCTTTCTACCGATCTTGCTGGCAACCTCGGCCTCGACCCTGGTCGGCCTGCTGGCCGTGGCCGTCGTGCAGAGGCTGCCGCTGTGGAGCCCCGTGGTGCTGGGCTACCTGCTGCCGCTGGGCCTGGCGCTGGCGAGCTTCATGGCCTTTCTGGCCACGCTGTCGGCGGCCGCGCTGGCGCAGCTGTCATCGCTGCTGGGCAACCTGACGCTGTTTGCCCTGATCGTGCTGTTCGTCACCCTGGGCGCCTGGCGCAAGGTCGCGGTCTACGACAGCTTCATCGAGGGCGCCAAGGAAGGCTTTGACGTGGCCAAGGGCCTGCTGCCCTATCTGGTGGCCATGCTCTGCGCCGTGGGCGTGTTCCGCGCATCGGGCGCGCTGGAGTATGCGCTGTCGGGCATACGCTGGGTGGTCGATGCCATGGGCATGGACGCCCGCTTCGTGGACGCCCTGCCCACGGCCCTGGTCAAACCCTTCTCGGGCAGCGCGGCGCGCGCCATGCTGATCGAGACCATGCAGACCCAGGGCGTGGACAGCTTCGCCGCCCTGGTGGCCGCCACCATCCAGGGCAGCACCGAAACCACTTTCTACGTCCTGGCCGTCTACTTCGGCGCCGTAGGCATACAGCGCGCCCGTCACGCCGTGCCCTGCGCCCTCATCGCCGAACTGGCCGGCGTGGTGGCGGCCATCGTGGTCTGCTACAAGTTCTTTGGCTGAAGGCACAAATGGGCGCTGCGCCTGAAGCCGACGCGGCCCAAGGCGAGGAACGCCGAGCAAGGGCCTACGCCACCCGCCCCGCCTCGCCCCGCCTCGCCCCGCCTCGCCCCGCCGCGAGAGTGTCGCACCTCTCGGGAGAAGCCGCGCAGCGGCTCAGGGGGAACTAAAGTTCCGGCATGATCGCCTCGGCATAGTCATACAGCGCCCCCAGGATCTCCTCGCCGCGCTCGTCGGCAGTTTCCGATAGCTGATCGACCATGGCAAACATCTGCTCGGCCGTGCGAGCGCCGCCCTTGCCTTCGATCAGGCAGGCCGCGCAGTGCTGCAGCCAGCGCTGGCGCTCGGCCGGGTTCAGGCTGGCGGGGAAGTTGCGGGCGCGGTAGCGGAACAGCAGCTCGGTCAGGCGTGCATCGTCGAAGCCCGTGCGGTCCAGCACCAGCTCCTGCGCGGACAGGCTGCGCAGGTGGTTCAGGCGGCGCCGGTCCTCATTGCCCACGAAACCGCCGTACAGGTCCTGGTCGGCATCCAGCCCTTCCTGCGCAGGGCGCTGGTGAACGGCACGCCACAGCGCGCTCATGTCGGGCAGGTCCCGTGCAATGGCCGCATGGCCCATGCACTGCTCCACATCGATGCCCCATTGCGCGGCCATGGCCGGGCTCAGCGTCTTGAGGCTGCCGACCACCATGGGCGACTTGTTGACGTGGATGCTCTTGATGGGCAGGCGCTGCATGCCTTCGGGCAGGTCGGCCGCGCGCGAGAACAGGCGCAGGCGCAGCGTGTCCACGTCGATGGAGGCCAGCTCGGACGGGTCCTGCGCCAGATCCCAGCAGATGATCTCGTTCTTGTTGGTGGGGTGCGTGGCCAGCGGCCACATGACGGCGATGCAGCCGCGCTCGGGCCGGATCATGCCGCTGACGTGCAGGAAGGGCCTGGCATGCGTCGGCTCGGCCGGCAGGCCCATTTCCTGCAGCACACGGTCCTTCTTGTGCAGCGAGAAGGCGAAGTCGAACAATCTGGGCTGGACCTTGCGGATCAGCCGGGCCAGCCCGATGGTGGCACGCACGTCGGACAGGGCATCGTGCGCCTTCTCGTGCAGCAGGCCGTTGGCGCGGGCCAGGTCCTCGAGCTTGAAGCTTGGAGATCCATCCTCCTTTTTCGGCCAGACAATGCCTTCGGGGCGCAGCGCATAGACCATGCGCACCACGTCGAGCAGGTCCCAGCGCCCGCAGCCGTTTTGCCATTCGCGCGCATAGGGGTCGATGAGGTTGCGCCAGAACATGAAGCGCGTGATCTCGTCGTCAAAACGGATGGTGTTGTAGCCCACGCCCACGGTGCCGGCCTGGGCCAGTTCCGCCTCGATGCGGGCGGCGAACTGGGCCTCGGGCATGCCCTGCTCCAGGCATTGCTGGGGCGTGATGCCGGTGATCAGGCAGGACTGCGGATCGGGCAGGTAGTCGCCTGCCGGCTGGCAATACCACATGACGGGCTCGCCGATTTCATTGAGTTCCGCATCCGTGCGGATGCCCGCGAATTGCGCGGGCCGGTCATAGCGCGGCTGGGCGCCGAAGGTCTCGTAGTCGTGCCAGAAGAAGGTATGGGCCATCGGGCGAGTATGCCTGCGAAAAAAGTGCGTCCGGACATCACAGCAAGGGTGAGCAAAGGCGCGCGCCGGAGTCGAACAGGCGCAGTGCGAAGCCCAGGTCGCGCTTGAAATGCACGCGCTGCGCCTGCTCCAGGTCCAGCTCGAACTGGCGCGCCAGGTCGCCATTGAGCTGGGGCCCGTAGGCGATGGCGCAGACTTCGTAGTTCAGGAAGAAGCTGCGGTAGTCGAAGTTGGCCGTGCCGATGATGGAGATGCTGCCGTCCACCACCAGCGTCTTGGAGTGCAGCATGCGCGCCTTGTATTCGTAGACGCGCACGCCGCAGCGGATCAGTTCGTCGTAGTAGGAGCGCGCGGCCGCCGTGACCAGGGCCGAATCGGAGCGGCGCGGCACCAGCAGCTGCACATCCACGCCGCGCAGCGAGGCATTGGTGAGCGCGGCCAGCGCGGCCTCCGTGGGAACGAAGTACGGCGTGGTCAGCCAGACACGCTCCTCGGCCGCATTGATGGCCGCAAGATGGGCGCGGTAGATGGCCTGCAGGCCGTTGTCGGGGCCGGAGGTGATGATCTGCACGGGCAGCGGGCCCTCGGGCGCGTCCGGCAGCAGCAGGTCGATGTCGGCGGGCTCGCTCTTGGGGTCCTTTTCGAGGGCGTAGGCCCAGTCCTCGAGGAACACGGTCTGCAGCCAGTTGACGATGGCGCCCTCCAGGCGCAGGTGCACGTCGTGGTAGGCATCGGGCATGACACGCGCGTTCTCTTCGTCGGTCACGTTGACGCCGCCCGTGAAGCCCACCTTGCCGTCGCACACCAGGATCTTGCGGTGGGTGCGGAAGTTGATGACCGGGCGCAGCCGCCGGCCGATCTTGGTGCCATGGAACAGCGCGACCTCGGCGCCCGCATCCTCCAGCGGCTGCAGAAAGCGCCGCCCCAGCTTCTTGGAGCCCAGGGCATCCACCAGCAGGCGCACCTGTATGCCTGCGCGGGCCCGCTGTATCAGCAGGTCGCGCAGGGCCGTGCCGGTCTGGTCGGGCTCGAAGATGTAGTACTCGAGGTGGATGTGGTGGCGCGCGGCATTCACCGCGTCGATGATGGCGTCGAAGGTGGCCGCGCCACCGACCAGCAGCCGCAGGTCGGTGGCCGTGCTCACCGGAAAGTCGCTGGTGGCGGCCACCAGTCGCGCGACCTGGTGCAGGCGCTCGGGACTGCCGGGCATGCGCTCGCGCAGCCGCTGCACGCCCGAGCGCACGCGCGATGTCTTGCGCGCGCGCAGCCGCTTGATGCGCTGGCGCTTGAGCCGTTGCGGGCCGAAGAAATAGTAGATGGCCAGCCCGCCCACGGGAATCGCCGCCATGGACAGCAGCCAGCTCAGTGTGGCCACGGGTGCGCTGCGCTGCAAAAGGATCCACACCGCGACGATCACCACATAGACCGACCAGGTCACCGACAGCAGCAGCAGCGCATTCTCATGGGTCAGGTACTGACGAAGCCACTCCACAAAGACTCCTTCGGGCGGATCAAAGAAAAAGCCGGCAGCCCGGGGGGCTGTCGGCTTGCGCGATGGGCATCAGGCGATGCACATCAGTCGGCGGTGGCCTCTTTGGGCTCGGCCGGCTCGGAAGCCGGGTCCTGCCTGGGCTGGGGCGTGATGTCGAGCCTGACCTCGCCCTTGTCGGCATCGTCGGCGTCGGCCACCCAGTCCACTTCCAGGCGGCCACCGTCGACCAGCTGCCCGAACAGCAGCTCGTCGGCCAGCGAGCGCCGGATGGTGTCCTGGATCAGGCGCTGCATGGGACGGGCGCCCATGAGCGGATCGAAGCCCTTCCTGGCCAGGTGCTTGCGCAGCGCGTCGGTAAAGGTGACCTCCACGCGCTTTTCGGCAAGCTGCTGCTCCAGTTGCAGCAGGAACTTGTCGACCACGCGCAGGATGACCTGCTCGTCCAGCGGCTTGAAGCTGACGATGGCGTCCAGACGGTTGCGGAACTCCGGCGTGAACAGGCGCTTGATGTCGCCCATTTCGTCGCCGGCCTGGCGCGGGTTGGTGAAGCCGATCGAGGCCTTGTTGATGGTCTCTGCACCCGCGTTCGTGGTCATGATGAGGATCACGTTGCGGAAGTCGGCCTTGCGCCCGTTGTTGTCCGTCAGCGTGCCGTGGTCCATGACCTGCAGCAGCACGTTGAAGATGTCCGGATGCGCCTTCTCGATTTCGTCGAGCAGCAGCACCGAATGCGGCTTCTTGGTCACGGCCTCGGTCAGCAGGCCGCCCTGGTCAAAGCCCACATAGCCCGGAGGCGCGCCGATCAGGCGGCTGACGGCATGGCGCTCCATGTACTCCGACATGTCGAAGCGGATCAGGTCCACGCCCAAAATGTAGGCCAGCTGCTTGGCCGCTTCCGTCTTGCCCACGCCGGTGGGGCCCGAGAACAGGAAGGAGCCGATCGGCTTGTCCGGCTTGCCCAGGCCCGAGCGCGCCATCTTGACCGAGGAGGCCAGCGCTTCAAGCGCCTTGTCCTGGCCGAAGACCACGCTCTTGAGGTCGCGCTCCAGCGTCTGCAGCTTGCTGCGGTCGTCGTTGGACACGTTGGCAGGCGGAATGCGCGCGATCTTGGCCACGATGGCCTCGATCTCGGCCTTGTCGATGGTCTGCTTGCGCTGCTCCACCGGAATGATGCGCTGCGCGGCGCCGGCCTCGTCGATCACGTCGATGGCCTTGTCGGGCAGGTGGCGGTCATTGATGTACTTGGCCGACAGCTCGGCCGCAGCCTGCAGGGCGGCGGCGGCGTACTGCACGCTGTGGTGCTCCTCGAAGCGCGACTTCAGGCCCTTGAGGATGTCAACGGTCTCGGCCACCGTGGGCTCGACCACATCCACCTTCTGGAAGCGCCGCGACAGGGCCGCGTCCTTCTCGAAGATGCCGCGGTACTCGGTGAACGTGGTGGCGCCGATGCACTTGAGCTGGCCGCTGGACAGCGCCGGCTTGAGCAGGTTGGACGCGTCCAGCGTGCCGCCCGAAGCGGCGCCCGCGCCGATCAGCGTGTGGATCTCGTCGATGAACAGGATGGCGTTGGGCTTGTCCTTCAGCGACTTGAGCACGCCCTTGAGGCGCTGCTCGAAATCGCCACGGTACTTGGTGCCTGCCAGCAGCGCGCCCATGTCCAGCGAATAGACCACGGCCTCGGTCAGCACCTCGGGCACCTTGCCTTCGGTGATGCGCCAGGCCAGGCCCTCGGCGATCGCGGTCTTGCCCACGCCGGCCTCGCCGACCAGCAGCGGGTTGTTCTTGCGGCGGCGGCACAGGATCTGGATGGTGCGCTCGACCTCGTAGTCGCGCCCGATCAGCGGATCGATCTTGCCATCCTTGGCCGCCTGGTTGAGGTTCAGCGTGAACTGCTCCAGGGGCGAGGCCTTTTCGTTGCGTTCGCCACCGGCACCCTCTTCGGATTCCGCAGGGTTCTCCGCCTTCGCAGGCTCGGGCGGCTCGCCCTTCTTGATGCCGTGGGCGATGAAATTGACCACGTCCAGGCGCGTCACGCCCTGCTGGTGCAGGTAGTAGACGGCATGCGAGTCCTTTTCACCGAAGATGGCCACGAGCACGTTGGCGCCCGTGACTTCCTTCTTGCCGTTGCCGGTCGATTGCACATGCATGATGGCGCGCTGAATCACACGCTGGAAACCCAGCGTGGGCTGCGTGTCCACTTCGTCGGTGCCCGCGACCTGGGGCGTGTTGTCCTTGATGAAGTTGGACAGGGCCGAGCGCAGGTCATCGATGTTGGCTGAGCAGGCGCGCAGCACTTCCGCTGCACTGGGGTTGTCCAGCAGGGCCAGCAGCAGGTGTTCCACGGTGATGAACTCGTGGCGCTGCTGGCGTGCTTCGACAAAGGCCATGTGCAAGCTGACTTCCAGTTCCTGGGCGATCATTGATGACTCCTTTTCGCTTGCTGGGGATTATTGACTGCAACCATAAATCAGGGCGGCCCGGGTTTATTCAACAGGCTCGAACATGGCCTGCAACGGATGGCCCGCTTTCTGGGCGGCCTGCAGCACCTGCTCGACCTTGGTGGCCGCCACATCGCGCGAGTACACGCCGCAGACGCCGCGGCCGTCGAGATGGATCTTGAGCATGATCTGGGTGGCCGTTTCGCGGTCCTTGCCGAAGAGTTCCTGCAGGACGATGATGACGAATTCCATCGGCGTGAAGTCATCGTTGAGCATCACGACCTGGTACATCTGCGGTGGCTGCACGCGCTGGCGCCGCCGCTCCAGCACCACGGCGCCGTCGTCATCGGACACGGGCCGCAGTGTGGGAATGGCAGGAGGGGTCGAAGGGGGTTGGGTTGCCATGAAAATCATTCTAGCCATCGGAGCCACTGTTTTCCGGAAGGGATATGCGAGGCGTGCCTGAAGAATTCAAGCGCGGCGCCTGCCCGGGCTGGCCAGCACGCACCAAAGCAGTGCCTGCTTGCCGCCACCGGACGCTGCGCCACCTTGCGCGTCATTCGTAGACCACCTTGACCTGGGCGCTGCCCGCCTGGGCATACCAGGCGGCCAGGGCCGCGTCGCTGGGATAGAAGCGGCTGCCGTCGCCCAGGGCCAGCTCGCAGCTGGCCGAGCCGCGCTCGTCCTCGCAGACCAGTCCCAGGCGCACTTTCATGCCGCGCTGCAGCTCGCCATGCTCACCCTGCTCCACCACGGCGGGAAACTGGCGCAGCAGGCCGACCACGTCGGGCATCTTCTCGCCCACGCTGACCTGCAGGTAGCGCGCGAAGCGGCAGCGCGCATCGGCCAGGTTGAACAGCTGCTGTGCCTTCATGCGCAGGCCACCGCTGAAGTGGTCCAGCTGCAGGCGCCCGGTGATGACGACGAATTCGTCGTCCTTGAGCAGATCGCGATAGGTATTGAGCGTGTTCTCGTCCACCGAGGCCTCGATCACGCCCGAGCCGTCATCGATCTTGAACAGGCCCAGCCGCCCGCGCTGGCCGTTGATGGCGCGGAAGTCGCTGATGATGCCGGCCAGGGTCTGGGGCTCGCGGCTGTCGCGCAGCTCGGCCAGCGGCGTGCGCACGAAGCGGCGCACCTCCTTTTCGACCTCGTCGAACAGATGGCCCGACAGGTAAAAGCCCACGGCGGTCTTTTCCTGGGTCAGCCTCTCCTTCACGCCCCAGGGCAAGGCATCGGCCAGGGGCGGCTCCTGGGTGCTGGAGCCCACGGCGTCCTCGCCCATCATGTCGAACAGCCCGCCCTGGTTGGCATTGGCCAGCGTCTTGTTGGCGAACTCGAAGGCATGGTCGATGGAGGCCACCAGGGCCGCGCGGTTCAGTTCGATGGCATCGAAGGCACCGCCCTTGATCAGGGCTTCCAGCGTGCGCTTGTTCAGGCGCGTGCGGTCCACGCGCACGCAGAAGTCGGCCAGGCTCTTGAACGGCCCCTTGTCGGCGCCGCGCGGGCCCACGCCGCGGCCTTCACGGGCCGCGATGATGGCCTCGATGGCCTGCTGGCCCGTGCCCTTGATGGCACCCAGGCCATAGCGTATGACCTTGTCGGTGACGGGCTCGAAGCGGTACATGCCGCGGTTGACATCCGGCGGCTCGAAGCTGATGCCCATCTTGAGCGCGTCTTCGTACAGCACCTTGAGCTTGTCGGTGTTGTCCATTTCCACGGTCATGTTCCCGCAGTAGAACTCGGCCGTGTAGTGCACCTTCAGCCAGGCTGTGTGATAGGCCAGCAGCGAGTAGGCGGCGGCGTGCGACTTGTTGAAGCCGTAGCCCGCGAACTTCTCCATCAGGTCGAAGACCTCGTCGGCCTTTTCCTCGCTGATGCCCTGCTTGGCCGCGCCCTCGCGGAAGATCCCGCGGTGCATGACCATTTCCTCGACCTTCTTTTTGCCCATGGCACGGCGCAAGAGGTCGGCGCCGCCCAGCGAGTAGCCGCCCAGCACCTGGGCCGTCTGCATCACCTGCTCCTGGTAGACCATGATCCCGTAGGTTTCGGCCAGCACCTTTTCGACCAGCGGATGCGGATACTCCACCACTTCCTTGCCGTGCTTGCGCGCCACGAAGCTGGGAATCAGGTCCATGGGTCCCGGGCGGTACAGGGCGTTCAGGGCGATCAGGTCTTCCAGCCGGCTGGGCTTGGCGTCGCGCAACATGCCCTGCATGCCGCGCGATTCAAACTGGAACACGGCCTCGGTCTTGCCCTCGGAAAACAGCTGGTAGGTGCGCGCATCGTCCAGCGGGATGTTCTCGAATGCGAAGTTCTCCTGGCCCTTGTGGCGCTTGATGATGAACTCGCGCGCAATCTCCAGGATGGTCAGCGTGGCCAGGCCCAGAAAGTCGAACTTCACCAGGCCCACGGCCTCCACATCGTCCTTGTCGTACATGGCCACGGCCGAGTCGCTGCCCGGCTGCTGGTACAGCGGGCAGAAATCGGCCAGCTTGCCCGGGGCAATCACCACGCCGCCCGCGTGCATGCCAATGTTGCGTGTCATGCCTTCGAGCTTCTGGGCCATTTCAATCAGTGCCTTGACGTCTTCTTCTTTGTCGATGCGCTCGGCCAACATGGGCTCGGCCTCGATGGCGTAGGTGTACTTGTCGCCCTCCTTCTTGGGGTTGGGCGGGTACTTGAGCGTGACGTGCAGGCCAGGCTTGTTGGGAATGAGCTTGGAGATGCCATCGCAGAAGGTGTAGCTCATGTCCAGCACGCGGCCCACGTCGCGGATGGCCGCGCGCGCGGCCATGGTGCCGAAGGTGGCGATCTGGCTGACGGCGTCGCGGCCGTACAGCTGCTTCACATAGTCGATGACGCGGTCGCGGTTGGCCTGGCAGAAGTCCACGTCGAAGTCGGGCATGGACACACGCTCGGGATTGAGGAAACGCTCGAACAGCAGGTTGTATTCCAGCGGGTCCAGGTCCGTGATCTTGAGCACGTAGGCCACCAGCGAGCCGGCGCCCGATCCGCGGCCCGGACCCACGGGACAGCCGTTGAGCTTGGCCCACTTGATGAAGTCACCCACGATGAGGAAGTAGCCCGGAAAGCCCATCTTGAGGATGGTGCCGATCTCGAACTCCAGTCGCTCGACATAGCGTTCGCGCTGGGCCTCGCGCTTGGCGGGGTCGGGATAGAGATGGACCAGGCGCTCCTCCAGTCCCGCAAAGGACTCCTGGCGGAAGAACTCGTCCATGGTCATGCCTTCGGGCACGGGGAAGTTGGGCAGCTGCGGCTTGCCCAGCACCAGCGTCAGGCTGCAGCGACGCGCGATTTCCACGGTGTTGGCGATGGCGCTGGGAATGTCGGCGAACAGCGCCTGCATCTGCGCGACGGTCTTGAAATGCTGGTCGCGCGTGAAGCGGCGCACACGCTTGGGGTTGGCCAGGATCTCGCCCTCGGCGATGCACACGCGCGCCTCGTGCGCTTCGTAGTCGTCGGGGCCGAAGAACTGTATGGGGTGCGTGGCGACCACGGGCAGGTTCAGGCGATCGGCCAGTTGCACGGCGGCCAGCACATGGGCTTCGTCGTCAGGCCGGCCTGCGCGCTGCAGCTCGATGAAGAAGCGGTGCGGGAACATGCTCGCCAGCCGCTGGGCGACGGCTGCTGCGCCGGCCTCGTCACCGCGCATCAGTGCCTGGCCCACCGGGCCGGCCTGGGCGCCGGCCAGCACGATCAGACCTTCGCCCAGCTCCTGCAGCCAGGCCCATGTGTGCACGGCCTGGCCCTTGACCACATTGCGGGTCCAGCCCCGGGCCAGCAGCTCGGACAGGTTGTGGTAGCCCAGCGGGCTTTGCACCAGCACGATGATGCGCGAGATCGCGGCGCCGTTTTCGCCCTCGATCTGGATTTCCGCGCCCAGCACGGGCTTGACGCCCTTGGCCCGGCCTTCGCGATAGAACTTGACGCCGCCAAACAGGTTGTTGAAGTCTGTGACGGCCAGTGCGACCTGCCCATCCTCGGCGGCGGCCTTGACGATGGCGTTGATGCGGTTGGTTCCGTCCACGACGGAAAATTCGGTGTGCAGGCGCAAATGGACAAACATATGGGCGCCATTGTAGAAAGCTCCGCAATGCCGGGACCCGTTCGCGGCCATGCCTTTGCCGCCGCCCCCGCCTGCGGGGCGGGCATCGCAGGCCGTTACAATGCCTCGGCCCGGTTGCGGGAAAATCAGGCTTCATGCGGCCCCTCAGCGCGGCCCGCGTCCCTGCCCGCCAACCCTCTCACCGCCCTTCGATTGCCCGAGAAACGTCCACCATGCAGCGTATTCCCCTGTCCATCGTTCCCGCCGTGCTGGTCGCAGGCGTCCTGACAGCCTGCTCCAGTACGCAACAAGACCCTACTGCCAAGTGGACCCCGGACCGCATCTATACCGAGGCGCGCGACGAAGCCGCGTCCGGTGCGTTCGACAAGGCCGTTCCGCTGTTCGAGAAGCTCGAAGGCCGTGCCGCCGGCACGCCCCTGGCCCAGCAGGCCCAGCTCGACAAGGCCTATGCCCAGTACAAGAGCGGCGACAAGGTCCAGGCCACGGCCACGCTGGACCGCTTCCTGAAGCTGCACCCGGCCAGCCCCGCCACCGACTACGCCCTGTACCTCAAGGGCCTGGTCAACTTCAATGACAACCTGGGCATGTTCTCCTGGCTGTCGCGCCAGGATCTGTCCGAGCGCGACCAGAAGGCCGCCAAGGACTCCTTCGAGTCATTCCGCGAGCTGGTGACGCGCTTCCCCGAGTCGCGCTACGCCGAAGACTCGCGGCTGCGCATGCAGTACATCGTCAACTCGCTGGCGCAGTACGAAGTCCATGTGGCCCGCTACTACTACGGACGCGGCGCCTACGTGGCCGCCATCGCACGTGCGCAGACCGCCGTCAAGGACTACCAGGGCGTGCCCGCCGTGCGCGAGGCCATGCAGATCCTGGTGAACTCATACGATGCACTGGGCATGACCCAGCTGCGTGACGATGCGCAGCGCGTGCTGACCGCCTCGTACGGCCAGGACGCCGACAAGGACGTCACGGCAAAGCAGAAGTCGTGGTGGAAACTGTGGTGACCTGCGGCGCAGGCTGCGCCAGCGCCTGCAGGGCCTGAACAAAGGCCGCCTCGTCCTCCAGGGTCCGCATGGGCGGCAGCGCAGCGCGCAGCCGCCGCCCATAACCCTTGGCGGTCAATCTGGGATCGCAGACCACAAGCACGCCGCGATCCGTCTCGCGCCGGATGAGGCGCCCGGCGCCCTGCTTGAGCGCCATCGCGGCCTCGGGCAGCATGTAGTCGGCAAAGGCCTGCCGGCCCACGGATTCCAGACTGCGCGAACGCGCCTCGACCAGCGGATCGTCGGGCGGCGGAAACGGCAGCTTGTCGATGACCACCAGCTGCAGCGCATCGCCAGGCAGATCCACCCCTTCCCAGAAAGTGGCCGATGCCACGAGAATGCAGCCGCGCCCCGCGCTGGCGCCCTTGCCTTCGCCTGCCGCAACAAAGCGCTCGATCAAGGTCAGCTTGGGCGCCTGCCCCTGGACCAGCACATCGAGTTCACCGAACAGCCCCAGCGACTGCTGCAGCGTGTCGCCTATGGCGTGCAGGGCACGCAGCGTGGTGGTCAGCACCAGGGTGCGGCCGCCCAGGCGCTGGGCCGCATCCAGCGCCAGGCGTGCCACCTCGGCGCTGTGGGCCGGGCTTCCTGCCTCGGCAAAAGGCCGCGGCACATAAAGCGCCGCCTGCCGCGCATAGTCGAAGGGGCTGTCCACGCGCAGCACCTGGGCCTCTCGCAGTCCGCAGGGCTCGGTGAACCAGCTCAGCCGCTCGTCGTCGCCCAGCGTGGCAGAGGTGAAGATCCAGGCGGTGCCCGCTGGCGGCTCGTACGGGGCGGTGGGTGCGTTTTCCTGCGGCTCGGCGTCTTGCCCGCTTCCTTCCTGATGCTCTTGCTCTTGCTCTTGCTCTTGCTCTTGCGCTTGCGTCGGACCCAGCAGCCGCGTGCGCATGATGTGTGCAATGGTCAGCGGAGACTCCAGCATGCGCATCTGCTGGCTGCCCAATTCCAGCCAGCGCACCGTGTCTTGCACGGCCGCCGCCGCGAAGGTGGCCAGGCGCCGCAGCAGTTCGCTGCCGCGCTCGAGCAGCCTGCGCAGTTCGGGATCGCTGACCTGCAATTGCACCAGCGGCTCCACCAGCGCCCGCAGGCTGCGCCCCAGCGTGACCAGGGCCGTGCGCCAGCTCTGGGCGTCCAGTCCCTGCGGCGTCACGCCCTGCCAGGACAGACGTCCGCCCACAGGGGGCTTGCCTGCGGCCAGGCGCAGCTCGCGCAGTGCCTGCTCCACACGCGCCGAGAGCATCATCCAGTCGGCCATGCCGCGTGCCAGTTCCTGGCCGGCGCGCAGCACATCGCGGGCATAGCCCGTCAATTGCTGGCCCGACAGGCTCAGGCCAGCGAACTGCACGCCGGTGTCGTTGAGCTGGTGGGCCTCGTCCACCACCACCACGCCCGCGCTGGGCAGCAGTTGGGCCACACCCGAATCGCGCACGTCGAGGTCGGCAAACATCAGATGGTGGTTGATGACCACCACGTCGGCGTCCAGCGCGGTGCGGCGGGCCACGTTGACATGGCAGTCCTGCCAATGCGGGCAGTCCGAGCCCAGGCAGTTGTCGCGCGTGGAGGTGACCAGGGGCAGCGCGGGCGAGCGCTCGTCCAGCGCGGGCAGCTCGCCCAGGTCACCTGTGCGCGTGGTGCGCGCCCAGCGCTCGACCAGGGCCACGCTGCGCAGCACCTGCGGGTCCTGCGGCGCCGTGCGGCCCTGGCGCACGCGCTCCAGCCGCTCCAGGCACAGGTAGGCGCTGCGCCCCTTGAGGCGCGCCATGCGCAGCGGCATGCCCAGGGCGGCCACCAGACGCGGCAGATCCCGTGCGAACAATTGGTCCTGCAGCGCACGCGTGGCCGTGGACACCAGCACGCGCTGGCCGCTGAGCAGGGCCGGCACCAGATAGGCATAGGTCTTGCCCACGCCCGTGCCGGCCTCCACGACCAGGGTCTGGCGCTCTTCGATGGCCTGGGCCACGGCCAGGGCCATGCGGGTCTGGCCTTCACGCGGCAGGAACTGCGCCTCGGCGCGCGACAGCAGGCCTTGCGGGGCGAAGGCCGCCTGCACGGCGGCGGTCAGGGAATGCACAGGACAGGTCCGGTTGTTGAAAAAGACAGCGCCACGGGAGCCGGGCGAGCCGGCACCGGGGGCAGCGCTCCGATAATATGCGCCATGCCACTGGTGTGCCCGTCCACCGCCCCAAGAGCCCACCAAACCAGAGACCATGCAGCCAGCGTACCGACTCCAAGCCGCCACAGGCATCCATCGCGGTGACAGGCAATACCAGCAAGACCAGGTGATGCTCATGGCCCACCCGTATGTCCACGGCTGCCTGCTGGGCGTTCTGGCCGACGGCATGGGCGGGCGCAGCGGCGGGCGCAAGGCCTCCGACCAGGTCATGCTCACGGCGCGCCAGCTGTTCGAGCGCTTCGAGCCGGGCAAGGAGGACTGCACAGCGCTGCTGGAGAGCATCGTGCGCGAGTCGCACACGGTGATCCGTCTGACCGCCATTTCGGCCGAGCAGGAGCCGCACAGCACCATCGCTGCCTTCGTCCTGCTGCCCCAGGGCCGCTGCCACTGGGTGCATTCGGGCGATTCGCGCATCTACCACTACCAGGACGCGACCATGGTCCACCGCACCAAGGACCATTCCTATGTGCAGTCGCTGGTGGACCGGGGAGAGCTCACCGAATTCGAGGCCCATGTGCACCCCAAGTCCAACATCCTGCTGGGCTGCCTGGGCACCGAGGCCGAACCGCCCATGAGCCACCACGTGATCGAGCGCGTGTATCCGGGCACCACCCTCATGGCCTGCAGCGATGGCGTCTGGCACTACTACACGGCCGAGGAACTGGGCACCGTGCTCAACGCGCTCACCCCGCGCGAGGCCACGGAGTTCCTCATCGACAAGGCCCGCGTGCGCGCCCAGGGCGGGGGCGACAACCTGTCCTTGGTGGTGCTCAAGCTCGAGGCGCTGGAGTCGGCCCAGACGGCTTGAACCGGGGTTGGAGCATCCAGGCCCTCACGCCAGCCCCCACCCGGTTGGCCTGTTGGCGCGTGGCAGAGAAAAAAAGGATCAGGGAGCAGGCGGCGCCGGCAGCGGCGCAGCCTGGGGACCGCGCTCGCGGGCCGCTTCGGCGGCACGGGCTTTGCGCTCGGCCGCTTCCTTCTGCTTGGCTTCGAACTGCGCACGCGATGCCGCGCGCCGCTCCTGCTCCTGGGCGGACTGGCGCTGCTCCATCTGGGCCTGCCGTTCGCGCTGGTGGCTGGCCTGCTGGGCGGCGCGCTGCTGCGCCTCCTGGGCGCGCTGCGCGCGCAGGGCCTGGGTATCGCGTTGCACGGCCGGCGGCCGTTCCTTGGCCTCCATGGTGGAGGCTGCCTTCTGCGCCTTCTTGGCCTCGATGTCTTCCAGGCGCTGGACGGCGCGCTCCTTGCGCTCCTCGTCGTTGATCTGAAGCTCGCGTTCGCGCAGCGGACGATCCTGCTCACGGGCCTCTTCGCGCGCCTGCTTGAGGCAGTCTTCCACGGCAAAGCGCTGGTAGCACTCGGACTCCAGGGCCGTGCGCCGGCGCTCGATGACGGCGCGCTGGGCTGCGATGTCGGCACGCGCGGCCTTGCGTTCGGCCTGGGCCTGCCTGGCCGCCTGGCCAGGCTCCCGCGCGGCATCGGCCGCCACGGCCGGGCCCGCCAAGGCCAGGCAGGCCAGCGCGGCGCCCAAAGGAACGGGCAGTTTCTTCACAAGGGCAAAAGCAGAGGTGGGCAGTTTCAGCATGTACAGGTCCGGCAAACGACGCCAGGCGCGGCCACCTGCCTCAGGTCAGGCTGGTATCCACCACGCGGCGCTCCAGCGCCAGGAATTCCTTGGACTGCATCTCGTTCAGGCGCGAGACGGTGCGGGGGAACTCATGGGCCAGCGGGCCCTCAGTGTAAAGCTGCTCGGGCGGCACGGCGGCCGAGATGACCAGCTTGACCCTGCGGTCGTACAGCACGTCCACCAGCCAGGTGAAGCGCCGCGCGGGCGACGCCATGTTGACCGGCATATAGGGCACGTCGGACAGCAGCACGGTGTGGAACTGGCTTGCGATCTCCAGGTAGTCGTTCTGCGAGCGCGGGCCGCCGCACAGCTCGCGGAAGTCGAACCAGACCACGCCACCGGCGCGGCGGCGCGCACGGATCTCGCGCGCCTCGATGTGCAGCACCGGGTCCTCGTCCTTGACCTCGGCCAGCTTGTCGAAGGTCTCGGTCATGGCCGCATCGGCCTCGGCGCCCAGCGGCGTGTGGTAGAGCCTGGCGTTTTCCAGCGTGCGGCGGCGGTAGTCCGTGCCGTTGTCCACGTTGACGACTTCCATGCGCTCGTTGAGCAGGTCGATGGCCGGCAGGATGCGGTCGCGGTGCAGGCCGCCCGGGTACAGCTCGTCGGGCTTGAAGTTGGAGGTGGTGACAAAGCCCACGCCGTTGGCGAACAGCGACACCAGCAGCCGGTGCAGGATCATCGCGTCCGTGATGTCGGCCACGTGGAATTCATCGAAGCAGATCAGCTTGTACTTCTTGGAGATGCGCGCACCCAGCACGTCCAGCGGGTTCTGGGTGCCCTGCAGCACGGCGAGTTCACGGTGGACCTCGCGCATGAATTCATGGAAATGCAGGCGCACCTTGCGCCTGAGCGGCACGGCATTGAAGAAGCAATCCATGAGAAAGCTCTTGCCGCGCCCCACCCCGCCGTACATGTAGACGCCACGGGGAATCTCGGGATGGTTGATGAGCTTCTTGAAGGCATTGGAGCGGCGCTGGCGGTAGACCGTCCAGTCGTCGGCACAGCGCTGCAGCGCCTCGACGGCGCGCAGTTGCGCAGGATCACTGTGAAAGCCCTTGGCTACCAGTTCGGCCTCGTAGGCCTCTCGCACTGAAACGCTCATGCAGCATCAACCATTTGCTATGTATTCAGAAGCTGAAAGCGCTTGCAGAGCAAGCGCTTTCAGGTCTCGGATTGGCTAGATGGCTAGCCTGGCACTCAGAAGTTCAGAGTACGCTTGTCGACTGCCAGGGCAGCCTCCTTGGTGGCTTCGGACAGCGAGGGGTGGGCATGGCAGATGCGGGCGATGTCTTCGCTCGATGCCTTGAACTCCATGGCAACCACGGCTTCGGAGATCAGCTCCGAGACCATGGGGCCGACCATGTGCACGCCCAGGATCTCGTCGGTTTCGGCATCGGCCAGGAACTTGACCATGCCGGTGGTGTCGCCCAGGGCGCGCGCACGGCCGTTGGCCAGGAAGGGGAAGCTGCCGGCCTTGTACTTGACGCCCTGCTCCTTCAGTTGCTGCTCGGTGCGGCCCACCCAGGCGATTTCGGGGCTGGTGTAGATCACCCAGGGGATGGTGCCGAAGTTCACATGGCCATGCTGGCCGGCGATGCGCTCGGCCACGGCCACGGCCTCTTCCTCGGCCTTGTGCGCCAGCATCGGGCCGCGCACCACGTCGCCCACGGCCCAGACGCCGGGCAGGCTGGTCTTGCAGTCGTCATCGACCACGATGCAGCCGCGCTCGTCCAGGGCCAGGCCCACCGCCTCGGCATTGAGGCCGGCGGTGTTGGCCGTACGGCCAATGGAGATGATGAGCTTGTCAGCCTCCAGCGCCTGGGCTTCACCCTTGGCGTTGGTGTAGGCGATGGACACGCCCTTCTTGCCGGACTTGACTTCGCCGATCTTCACGCCCAGCTCGATCTTCAGGCCCTGCTTGTCGAAGGCCTTCTTGGCTTCCTTGGCGATCTGCTCGTCCACGGCGGGCAGGAACTTGTCCATGCCTTCGAGCACGATGACTTCGGTGCCAAGACGGCGCCAGACCGAGCCCATTTCCAGGCCGATCACGCCGGCGCCGATCAGGGCCAGCTTCTTGGGGGCCTTGCCCAGGCGCAGGGCGCCGTCGTTGGACAGGATGTTCTCTTCATCGAAGGGCACGCCGGGCAGAGCGCGGGCGTTGGAGCCGGTGGCCACCACGATCTGCTTGCCCGTCAGCACTTCCTCTTCCTTGCCGGCGACCTTGATCTCGTAGCCGCCTTCGACGGCCTTGACGAAGGAACCACGGCCGTGGAAGAACGTGACCTTGTTCTTCTTGAACAGGTACAGGATGCCGTCGTTGTTCTGCTTCACGACCGCATCCTTGCGGGCGATCATCTTGGCCACGTCCATCTCGACCTTGCCGGTGGAGATGCCATGGTCGGCAAAGTGCAGGTTGGCATGCTCGAAGTGCTCGGACGACTGCAGCAGGGCCTTGGAGGGAATGCAGCCCACGTTGGTGCAGGTGCCGCCCGGAGCGGCGCCGCCGGCGGCGTTCTTCCACTCGTCGATACAGGCCACATTGAAGCCCAGTTGTGCGGCACGGATGGCGGCGATGTAGCCGCCAGGGCCCGCGCCGATGACGATGACGTCGAATTGCTTGCTCATTTCAGGAATCTCTTGTCTGTGATGCATGAAAAAACCCACCGCAGGGCGCGCGGCCAAGGGTGGGTTTTCGTCGTGTCGAACCCTGTGGAATTACAGGTCGAACAGCAGGCGCGAAGGATCTTCCAGCGCGTCCTTCATGGCCACCAGGCCCAGCACGGCTTCGCGGCCGTCGATGATGCGGTGGTCATAGGACATGGCCAGATAGTTCATCGGGCGCACCACGACCTGGCCGTTCTCGACCATGGCACGGTCCTTGGTGGCGTGCACGCCCAGGATGGCCGACTGGGGCGGGTTGATGATGGGGGTGGACATCATCGAGCCGAAGGTGCCGCCATTGGAGATGGAGAAGGTGCCGCCGGTCATTTCTTCAATGCCCAGCTTGCCTTCGGCAGCCTTCTTGCCGAATTCGGCAATCTTCTTTTCGATGTCGGCGAAGCTCATCTGGTCTGCATTGCGCAGGATGGGCACCACCAGGCCACGGGGCGAACCCACGGCGATACCGATGTCGAAGTAGCCGTGGTAGACGATGTCGTTGCCGTCCA